>Ga0310696_10000072_pt1 | contig 174907 bp, 166 predicted proteins | sample AusTroGonzalo_MG_4_FD_203885 | JGI IMG/M metagenome (GOLD analysis project Ga0310696, IMG submission 203885) | Bovine rumen microbial communities from tropical cattle in Woodstock, Queensland, Australia - Gonzalo_02 (v2) (version 2) | ecosystem: Host-associated > Mammals > Digestive system >...
CTGCATGCTACACTCCTGCAACCATGCGGCCGGGATTGAGGATACCGTCCGGGTCAAACTGCTGTTTCAGCCGCTTCGACAGGGCCGCCAGTGCTGCGGGCTGCGGTTCGAAGACGGGGGTGGCCGCGCGGACCGCATCGGGCGCGCGCACCAGCGTGGCATGGCCGCCGCCATATTTGCGGATGAGGGCCCGGACTGCCTCCGCTTCGGGTTCACCGTCGAGCCGCATCCAGATGAGTCCGCCCTGCCAGTCATAATAGGCATCGGCCGCAGCGCCCATGCGCATGGATGCCACCAGCTTGTGGGCTTCCATCGGTGCCATGGACACGCGCCAGACCGGCCGCTCGGTTCCATCGGCGAACGGAATGACGTCGCGCACTTCCTGCCAGAGCTTGCGCGATACCTCCCCGGAAATTTCCTCGATGGCACCGGCGGACGACAGCAGGCCCCGCAGCATCGCCACGCGGTCGGCAACGGAAGGGGCAAAGCCCTCCAGCCGGAGCAGTGTCGAAGACTCGCCTTTCAGAACGCCCTCGATAACCCGTCCGCAAATGTTCACCGGCAAATGCGCGGCAGACGCCACCTCGCCGCTCGACCCCATGGCGATGGCCATGGCTCGTGCGGCCTCATCGTCCATCAGGCCGCGAACAACCAGTGTTGTCTCCGTCTCCGGCGCAGGCAAAACCTTGAAGGTGATTTCCGTGGCGATGCCAAGGGTGCCCCAGGAATTGGCCATGCCCTTGGACAGATCATAGCCAGTCACGTTCTTGACCACCCGGCCGCCTGATTTGAACAGTTCGCCGCGCCCCGAGACGACGCGTACGCCCAGCACGTGATCGCGGGCGGACCCGGCCTTCAACCGGCGCGGACCGCACAGATTGGCGGCAAGGACACCGCCAAGACTGCCCTGCCCCGCCGCCTGTCCCAGCAATGGTCCGTAATCCATGGGTTCGAACTGAAAGGCCTGGCCCTTGGAGGCAAGCAGGGCCTCCAGCTCAGCGATGGGTGTTCCGGCCCTGGCGCTCAATACCAGCTCATCCGGTTCATAGAGCGTCACGCCGGAATGGTTCGACAGGGCAATCGTGTGCTCGGTCTGCAGCGGACGGCCAAGTCCGCGCTTCGACCCATGGCCGCAGACTTCTACCGGCGCGCCCTCGGACAATGCCCATTGCACCGCCTCGACAATTTCGGTCTCGGTTGAAGGGGTCAATATGGTCATGTCAGCGCGCCATGGTCTCAAACGTGTATATCTTCAACAGCATCGATCAGAATCTCGGAATATCGGGAAAGGGCAGCTGGCCGCGATGCACATGCATCCGCCCCAATTCGGCGCAGCGATGCAGCTGCGGAAAGACTTTTCCCGGATTGAGCAGATGTTTGTCATCGAAGGCGCATTTCACGCGGATCTGCTGGTTGAGATCGATCTCGTTGAACATTTCCGGCATCAGCTCACGTTTCTCGACACCCACGCCATGTTCACCGGTGAGAACGCCGCCCACCTTGACGCACAGCCGCAGGATATCGGCGCCAAAATCTTCGGCCTTGCGCAGTTCATCGGGAATATTGGCATCGTAAAGAATGAGCGGATGCAGATTGCCGTCCCCCGCATGGAAGACATTGGCGACGCGCAGCCCGTATTTTTCCGAAAGCGCGCGCATGCCCGCCAGAACCTGCGGCAATTCCTTGCGCGGAATCGTGCCGTCCATGCAGAGGTAATCCGGTGAAATGCGCCCGACGGCCGGAAAGGCCGCCTTGCGGCCCGCCCAGAACGTCATCCGTTCCTCTTCACTCTGCGATATGATGCAGGAGGACGCGCCGTTCCTGCCGGCGATCTTCTCGACCATGTCGATCAAATGGTTGACCTCCACCGCCGGACCGTCGAGTTCGATGATCAGCAGCGCTTCCACATCAAGCGGATAGCCCGCATGGACGAAATCCTCGGCGGCGTGGATCGCCGGACGATCCATCATTTCCATGCCCCCCGGAATGATGCCCGCAGCGATAATATCGGCAACGCATTGCCCGGCGGTTTCGCTTGAGGGAAAACCGACCATCAAGGCCCGCGCCGTTGCGGGCTTTTGCAGGATGCGGACGGTGACTTCCGTCACCACGCCGAGCAGCCCTTCCGAGCCGGTCATCAGGCCGAGCAGGTCATAGCCCTCCGAATCGAGATGCTTGCCGCCAAGCCGCACGACCTCGCCGCTGATCAGAACCATTTCAAGCCCAAGGACATTGTTGGCCGTGAGCCCGTATTTCAGGCAATGCACGCCACCGGAATTTTCCGCGACATTGCCGCCGATCGAACAGGCGATCTGCGATGAGGGGTCCGGCGCGTAATAGAAACTTTCGTGCTCCACCGCCTTGGTGATGCCGAGATTGGTCACGCCCGGCTGCACGACAGCGACGCGGTTCGGATAATCGATTTCAAGGATGCGGTTGAACCGCGACATAACCAGCAGCACCGCATCTTCGAGCGGCAGGGCGCCGCCGGACAGCGATGTTCCCGACCCGCGCGGCACGACCTTCACATTGTTGTCGTGGCAATATTTCAGGATTTGCGAAACCTGCCGCACAGTCTGCGGCAGGACGACGACGAGCGGAAGCTGGCGATAGGCGGTCAGTGCATCGGATTCGAATGCGCGCATTTCGTTGGTAACGTCGACAACGCCTTCACCCGGAACGATGGCCTGCAAGGCAGCAACGATCTCCTTGCGGCGCGACATGGTCGCCGCATCGGCCTTCGGCATCACCAATCCGGACATGAAACCTCCTCCCAGCAAACTCCATCAACTGGTAAATTATGTTTACCAGTGTCCATTCGAGTTTGTAAACAGTCTAAACTGTTGAACGGAGGTGGCACACAGCCAAAGTGACGCGTCTCACAGCAGACTTTCAAAACCTGCGACAAGCGCGACAAGCCCGAATTCAAAACCTTCATCCGGCGAGACATTTTCGAGCTTCCGGAAGGCTTGACCGAGCAGCGGAAACTGCGTGCCTATTTCCGATGCCAGATCGGCCCCTGTCCCGTGGTCCGGCAGACCGTTTGCTGCCATGGCGGCCTGCTGTTCAAGCACCGAACCGACGACATAATGCCCGGCCGCCTGCAGGATGTACCCGGCTGCCACACTATCAAATCCTGCGGCAACCATGAAACCGAGCTGCGCTTCCACAGCGGGATAGAGTGCCGGACTGGGCCGCGACCCGGCGTGGACCCTGGCCCCGTCGCGGTAGGCGAGCAGGGCGCGCCGGAAGCTGCGCGCATTCTCGATCAGGAAATGCCGCCAGTCTTCATCAGGCAGCGGCAGGGAGCGGCTGTGGTTTTCCATCAGGATGGCCTCGGCCAGCGCATCGAGCAAAGCGGCCTTGTCCTTGAAGTGCCAGTACAATGCCGGCTGCTGAACACCCAAAGCCGCCGCAATGCGTCTTGTGGTCAGGCCGTCGACCCCGGTTTCGCCGAGCAAATCCAGAGCAGCCCTGATGACCGCCTCGCGCTGCAATTTGATATCACTTCGTTTTGCCATGCTTGACAATTTATCATCGATAAGTGATATGCGTCCAGTTACTTATCAATGATAAATAAGAGTTATCCATGACTTTCGACAAATCCCTGATCGTGATTCTGACGACTGTTACCCTTGATGCTGTCGGCGTGGGCGTGATCATGCCCGTCCTGCCGGAATTGCTGACGGGGCTGACGCATGCGGACAACGTTGCCGCGCATTACGGCATTCTCCTCGCTCTCTATGCGCTGATGCAGTTTCTATGCGCGCCACTGCTCGGCGCATTGAGCGACCGCTTCGGCCGGCGGCCGGTGATCCTTGTCTCCCTGGCCGGGGCGACGCTGGATTATCTGGTCATGGCGTCGGCCATGGTGCTGCCGCTGCTCTATATCGGCCGCATCATTTCGGGGGTCACCGGCGCAACCATGTCCGTCGCAAGCGCTGCCGTCGCGGATATCACCCCGGAAGACGGCCGCGCGCAGCGCTTCGGCATGATCGGCGCCTGTTTCGGCCTCGGTTTCATCGCCGGTCCCCTGCTCGGCGGCATTGCAGGAGGATTCGGCATCCACTACCCGTTTCTGCTGGCCATGGCGCTCAACGGCGTCAACTTCCTGCTCGCGCTCTTCTGCCTGCCGGAAACCAGCAAAGGTGTTAAAACGCCGCTTGCGGTCCAAAACTTCAATCCGCTGGGTGGTTTCCGCTGGGCGACCGGCATCAAGAGCCTGACACCGCTCGTCACAGTGTTCACGCTGATGCAGCTCGTCGGTCAGGTGCCTGCAGCGCTGTGGATCATCTACACGCAGGACCGGTTCACCTGGAGCGTTTCGGCCGTGGGTCTTTCACTGGCCGCATTCGGCCTGTGCCACGCGCTCGTCCAGGGGCTGCTTACCGGTCCCATCACTAAAAAACTCGGCGAAAGGCGCACGCTGATCCTTGGAATGGGCATGGACGGCATCGGCTATGTGCTGATGGGCTTTGCCAGCCAGAGCTGGATGGTCCTGCCCATCCTTGTCTTCCTGTCCATGGGCGGCATTGCCAGCCCCGCGCTCCAGTCGATCATCACGCGGCAGGCGGATGAAACCAGGCTCGGCGAAGTCCAGGGCATCCTCGCAAGCGCGACAAGCCTGACCGGCATCATCGGGCCGGTGGCGTTTACCGCGATCTACACGGCCACCCGGACCGACTGGAGCGGCTTTGTCTGGATTTCCGGCGCGATGCTGTACATTCCCTGCATTCTGTTGCTGCGCGCCATCGCCTATCGCCGGGCGGCAGGCCCTTCAGGGGCTTGACCTTGTACTGATCCCGCGGAAAGAGTGCGCCGATGGATCATCTGAACGACATGGAAATTTTTGCGCGCGTGGTTTCATCCGGCAGCATGTCGGCGGCAGGACGGGAGCTCGGCGTATCGCCCGCCGTCATTTCCAAGCGGCTGCGGCGGCTTGAGGAACGGCTGGGCACGCGCCTCCTGCAGCGCACCACCCGGCAAATTGCCCTGACCGAAACCGGGCAAGGCTATTACGAGCGGGTCCTGGCGATCCTGTCGGGCGTCGAGGAAGCGGAAGCTTTCGTATCGCGCCGTTCCGAACAGGCACATGGCCTGCTGAAAGTCTCGGCGCCCACCACGTTCGGGCGCATGCATATTGCGCCGCATCTCGAACCCTTCATGCGGGCCAATCCCGATCTGTCCATCAATCTCGTGCTGACGGATGAATTCGTCGATATCGTCGGGGAAGGCTATGATCTTGCCATCCGCATTGCCGAACTGTCCGATTCCAGCCTGGTGGCGCGCAAGCTCGCGCCGGTGCAACGGTATCTTGTCGCCTCTCCGCGCTATATCGCAGAACACGGAGCCCCGCGCTCCATAGCCGATCTCGACAACCACATCTGCCTGGCCGCCCACAACGGCGACCCCTGGCGGTTGAACGGACCGGATGGCAGCGTATCCCTGCGCCCGACCGGGCCGATCCTGACCAATTCCAGTGAGGTGGTGCGCGCCGCGGTGCTTGGCGGGCTTGGCATAGCCCTGCGCTCCACCTGGGATATCGGGCCGGAACTTGCCGCCGGCCAGCTGGTGCGCGTGCTGACCGACTATGCCGCCTCGCATAATATCGCGATTTATGCGATTTATCCCTCGCGGCAGTTTCTCCCGGCAAAGGTGCGGGTGTTCATCGACTATCTCGCGGGCCTTTACGGCCCCGTGGCGCCGTGGGACCGGGTCTGATCATTCATCCTTGTGCGATCTGCGGATCGATTTCACCACGAACCACATGGCGAGGATCGCTATGGGAACGAACGCCGCGGTGACAACCGACGAGTGCAGTTCCGGCATATAGGCCTCGGCACCCTTGGCAAGATAATAGAACAGACCAACGACATAGTAGGAAATCGCGGCCACCGACAGGCCTTCCACCGTCCGTTGCAGGCGCAATTGCAGTTGCGCGCGCCGGTCCATCGAGCTCAAGAGATCGCGATTCTGCCGTTCCAGTTCCACGTCCACCGACGTGCGCAGCAGCGTGGCGGCGCGCGACAGCTTTTCCGACAGGTTTTCCTGCCGTCCGCTGACGGAATGGCATGTGCGCATGGCCGGTGCCATGCGCCGCTGGATGAACGCCGCCCAAGTTTCATAACCGGTCACCGGCTCTTCCTGCAGCGCGGCCAGCCGTTCCAGCACGATGCCATTGTAAGCCCGGCTCGCCCCGAACCGGTAGAGGCTCGAGGCCGCATCGGCTTCGAGTTCCGCCGCAAGCGATGTCAACTCGTCCAACAGTTTGTGATTGTCGGCATCCGGCGCGCGCATTTCCGTCGTCAGGCCCGCCAGGCGGTCTTCGATGCGACGAATGCGCGGCGACAGGGAATGCGCCAGCGGCAGGCCGAGCATGGCAAGGGTACGGTAGGTCTCGATTTCGATCACACGCTGCGACAAGGCGCCGGCGCGGGCGGGCGACAGGCCGTTGTCGAGGATGAGAATGCGGGTCATCCCGTCGCCATCCTGCCGGAAATCCGTCACGATGGAGGCAAGCCCGTTCTCGACATCGCTGTAGCAGAGGCTTGTCGGATCGAATGCCTCGATCAAAGCCGCGGCGCCGGCGTCCTTGCGGATGATCTCCAGCCGCACACCGTCGATCACCGTGCCGGGCGGATTGAAGCCCTCTCCGAAGGGATGCTGTGCAGCCTGGCCGGTGCGCGGCAGCGGACCTTCCCACAGATAGGTCGAGAATTCCGTGTGCCGCTCCCAGCGCAGCGTGCCATTGCCCCAGGGCATGATGTGGTGACGGGCATCGCGCGCCGGAGAGGCTACACCTATGCTGCGGCTGAGTTCCGCCAGAACCGCATGATCGACGGTGGACCCACCCTCGGTCATGAATGCAAGCTGGATAAGAATGCGCGGCGTATCGATCAATGGATAGGGCCGCGCATGCACTTCTCCCAGCGCCACGGAACGCTCCGCATGCCCCGGAAAGCCCATCACACCCGGACTCGTGGCGGAGTTTGAAAACGCCGCTGCGGTTTTCAGTCTTTTCCCCTTCATATCGGCCCCTTGGTATAGACTGTTCACAAGATGGTGAACGCAATGGCCGGCCCTTTCAATGCTCCTTTACGCCGGAAGGCTGCGGCTATGCGACGCTTGCCCACTGGATCAAAGAATTGACCAGTTTCGTGATTTGCCGATACGCTGGCACGACACATCACTCCTGCGGACGACTTTCAACATGAGCAGCCCGGTCTTTGCCCGCATCCATTCTTCCCGAACGGCCGACGACATCGTCAGCCAGATCGAAACATTGATCCTTGAGGGTGTTCTGCGCGTGGGCGACCGTTTGCCCGGCGAACGGGACCTTGCCGTACAATTCGATGTCTCCCGCCCCATCCTGCGCAGCGCATTCAAAGTGCTGGAGGCCAAGGGATTGCTTGTCGTCCGCCACGGCGGCGGAACGTTCGTTGCCGATGTCATCGGCGAGGTCTTTTCCAAGCCCGTCATGGACCTGATCTCGAGCCATCCGAAGGCCGCGGCGGACTATCTCGAATACCGCCGGGAGATTGAAAGCATCGCAGCGGACTATGCCGCCCGCCGGGCAACGGATGATGACCGCCTGCTTTTGCGCGGGATCGTTGACGCAATGCAGCGCGCCTACGAGACCGATGACTTCAAAAGGGAAGCCGAGCTGGATGTCGAACTGCACAGCACCATCGGCGAATGCGCCCACAACATCATTCTGCTGCACACGCTGCGGTCGTGCTACCGGCTGCTCGCCGACGATGTGTTCTACAATCGTACGATCATCTACGGTTTTCCCGGCGCCCGGGAAAAGCTGCTGCAACAGCACACATCCATCGCCGATGCCATCATGGCGTCAGACCCCGAGGGGGCGCGGGCTGCCGTGCACAGGCACATCGACTTTATCGAGCAGGCACAAAAGGACGCGGCACGCAGCAATGCCTGGCAGGAAACGTCGCGGCTGCGGCGCAGGCAGAGGGAGCTGGACCGCCCATGAAGACAGTCGACTTCAAGCATGCGCGCGGTCCCGACCGCCTGCGGGTTTATGCCATCGGCGACGTGCATGGCCGCCTCGATCTGCTGCAGGAGATGCACCGGCGCATTCTGGCTGAAAACGCCAAGTCGCCGCCGTTCGACTGGGTGGCGGTGCATCTTGGCGACTATGTGGATCGGGGGCCGGATTCCAGGGGGGTGCTGGACTATCTGGTCAATGCCCAGAGGAAGAATCACCGCATGCTGACGCTGGCGGGCAATCACGATATCGGATTTCTGGATTTTCTGGCCACCGGCGACATCAATGGAATCTTCGCCCGGCATGGCGGCCGGCAGACGGCGCGCTCCTATGGCGTGACGATCGATTTTGACGATCCGGTCTCGGTATCGGCAGGACGCTCCGCCCTGCTGCGCGCCGTGCCGGCAACCCATGTGGAGTTTCTGCGCGGCTTGCGGCGCTCGATGACACTGGGCGATTTTTTCTTCTGTCACGCCGGCATCAGGCCCGGCGTTGATCTCGACCGGCAAAATCCCGAAGATCTGATCTGGATTCGCTGGGAATTTCTCGATGATCCCCGGTTGCATTCCAAGGTTGTCGTGCATGGCCATACACCGGCCAGCGATGTGGAAGTGCGGCAGAACCGGGTCAATCTCGATACCGGCGCCTATGCCAGCGGGCGCCTCAGCGCCATCAAGATCGACGCTGAAGGCAAGTCTTTTCTGGAAGCGATTGTCTAGAACAAGTCTTAACGCGAAGCGGAGCTGATTCCGTAGCCGTCGCTCGATACGGTGCGGCCTCCGGCATCAACCGATACCAGTTCGGCGCCCATGAAAAGGATCGATGCAAGCATCATTGCGGTCAAAAGGGCGGCACTTTTCATAGTCATTCGGGCGTTTCCATCAGTCTCTACGGCCTGGCTTCATGCCAGCTAACCGGCCCGGCAACTACAGCGCACAATTCTTTCCAGCAAGTGAACGAAAGCCACGCTCCCCATGAATACCGACGGGGCAATTTGATTCAAATTTTGCCTGTTGCACAGATGCAACTGAATCGCCCGCCGCTAGATCAGCGCGACCCAGGCGCGCGCCAAAGCAAGACCCGCGGCATCGGCGGCAGCGCCACTTTCCGCGACCCGCGCCGGATAGTTTTCAAGCCAGGCCGGGTTGTCCCTCATGATCTCGTCGTGAAAAACATGCCGCCATTCCTCGACCAGTGCAGTGTCCGCCTCGAAGTGGAACTGGATGCCGTACACCGCCCGCCCGATGCGGAAGGCCTGATTGCGGGTCATCGCGCTCGAGGCGAGATGTACGGCGCCTTCCGGCAGGGAAAATGTATCCCTGTGCCAATGGAAGATCGGAAAGGTGTGGGGAACAGCGGACAACACGGGATCGGCTGCCGCTTCGGCCGTCGCCGTGACGGCATGCCAGCCGAATTCCTGCGGGCGTCCGAGAATGTTTTCGGCATCGTAGCCGCGTGCGACAAGCTGGCTGCCCAGGCAGATGCCAAGCACCGCCTTGTCCGCATCGCCAAAGCGGCGGATCAGCCTGGCAAGCGCGGGAAGATAGGGAAACAGGTCATCGGCAAGGGCATTCTGATCGCCGCCGAGCGAGATCAGTGCGTCGTAACCGGCATCATCGGCAGGCAGCGGTTCACCGGTATGGGCCTGCACCAGATCAATCTGTGCACCGGCCTCCGCCAAGGCCTGTCCAACCAGTCCCAATCCGGTATTCTGATAATTCTGTACGACAAGAACGCGCATTCTACCTGCCTGATGATCGCATTGACGATGATCCTGCGATAGCATGGACCCCTCACAGCCGGAAGCCATCAAATGCCCCTGCAAAACCGTGTCACACCCTTCGGCGATATCACCGCCGTTCCCCAGCGCGGGACCTTCATGGGCAATCGCGGCATCATCCACGACCCGTCAACGCGCTCCCTGCTGAAACGGCGCTGGTCGACGAGAGCATGGATCATCTGCGTCTGCCAATTCAGGAGCGTCCGGCGTGCCGTCATGGCCCGGCAAAGCTGGACCGAACTGTTCTTCCTCGATGAAGCGACGGCGCTCAGCGCCGGACACCGCCCATGCTTCTATTGCCAGCGGCAACGGGCGAAGGCTTTTCAGGCGGCATGGGCCGATGGCGCGGCCAAACCATCGGCACCGGAAATGGATCGCGTGCTGCACGGGGAGCGCCTCGAGGCGAACGGCGGCAAGAAACACCACCCGCTTGCAACGGCGATCCTGGAGCTGCCGGATGGCAGCATGATCGCCTCCGGCGACAATGCCTATCTGGTGCATCGGGGCCAGACCTATCTCTGGTCGTGGGATGGCTATGCGGCCTGTCCGCCGCCCACAAAGGATATCAGCCTGCTGACACCGCCCTCGACGGTGCGGGCTTTGGCCTCCGGTTATATCCCGGTCGTTCTGGGAATATAACAAATATGCATTATTCTATTTGAAAATGCATTCCAATTGGATGTCATCCGGCTCCACGGCCGCCAGATCCGCGTCTGGCGCTTCCGATACGACACACCCGAGACGCCGGTAAAAATTGACCGTATTTTCGGATGGTATTGCAGAAACGCACAGCCCCCTGGCGCCCATTTCCCTGGCAACATCCTTGCAATGTTCAAAGAGCTGCATACCCAGGCGCCGGCCGCGATAGTCATTGCCGACATGAAGGAAACTCAACTGCAGGAGATCCTTCCCGGGGCCACGCCAGATGGTATCCACGGCCCCAACGCCGGCCAGTGTATCGCCGTCGAAAAAGCCGAAGAATTTTCCACCACGATCGAAACTTTCCTGTAGCAGGGGCGTGTATTTCTCCGCCTCGCCTTCTTCCCAGCCGGGAACATCAAAATATTCCGCATGCAGGACGAGCTTGCCGCCCCGCAGCGTATAAAGGTTTTCAATGATCTCGCGGCGATCGATGGTCCAGACCTGTTCGATCTCGCTGCGTTTCAGTGCGCGGAGTTCCATGTTCCTGCTCTATATCCGTCAGACATAATATGCTCTTTAGTGGCATATAGAACAAATGTGGCATGGCAATCAAGTGGTGTCCGCGATCAGATTTTGACGCTTGCCGGCACCGACCGGCCCAGCTTCCATCCAAGGCTGGTGCCAGCCGCTGCGACGAGAATGGCTGCGGAACCCAGGAACTGTATCGGTTGCAGCTGATGCCCGAAGGCAAAATAGTCAACCAGAATGGCAGCGATGGGATAGATGAAGGACAGCGATCCCGTGAGATGGGTCGGCAGCTTCTGGATGGCGCTATAGAGCAGAATGTACATCAATCCCGTATGAACGACGCCGATCGTGACGATGCTGCCCCATTCGGCTGCGCCTTTCGGCATGACACTGAAATCGGCAAGCGGCGCCATCAGCACGATGCCAACACAGACCTGAATCAGCGCAATCAGATGCGGCGGCGTGCCCTTCAGCCGCTTGGCCACGATGGATGCGATGGCGTAGAGGAAGGCTGCACCCAGCGACAGGCCGATACCGGCCATGTAGTTCGTGCCCGTGTAACCGCCGCCGGGCTTGGCCTGAACGATCAGCAGCATGCCGGCAAATGCGACCGCCAGCCAGAACAGCTTGGTAAATGTCAGCTTCTCCTTGAAGATCAGGGCGCCCAACACGACAAGCATGAACGGCTGCACGTTGTAGACCGTCGTCGCAATGGCAATGGACGCACGGGAATAGGCGGCAAAGAGCAGAACCCAGTTGAGGACAATGGCGATGCCGCCAAGAACAGCAAGGCCGAACAGTTTCAAAGAAATAACATTCGGACGCAGCAGACCGAGTGCGGCGCAAACGCCGAGCAATGTCAGTGCACCAAAGGCGCAGCGCCAGAACACCACGGATAAGACCGGCTGACCGGACATCAGCACAAACCAGCCGATCGTACCCGAAATCATCATCGCAGCGGTCATTTCCACGCTGCCTCTCGCCATATCCCGTTCCATGCCACCTGTCCTTTCGTCTCGCACCACGAGACTATTCGGAGCAATGGCAATTTGATATATATGGAAAAAGGCGTAAAGTTCGCTCGACCTGCTTAATGCAGGCAAAACGTCTGATCTGCCTTACGAGGTTGCTATGCTCGATGAAATGGACAAGACCATCCTCGGTATCCTGATCGAAGATGCGCGAATCTCGCTGAAGGAACTGAGCCAGAAAGTCGGGCTCTCGTCTCCCAGCGTGTCCGAGAGGTTGCGGCGGCTCGAGGAAAAGAAGGTGATCCGCGCCTTCACCGTCGATATCGACCCGGCGGCGCTCGGCTATAATCTGACAGCCATCGTGCGGGTCAGGCCCCTGCCCGGCATGCTGCATATTGTCGAGCGGCTGATCCAGGAGATGCCTGAAATCACCGAATGCGACAAGGTGACGGGCGACGATTGCTTTGTCGGCAAGCTGCATTTCCGCACCATGGAACAGCTGGATACGCTGCTCGACCGGCTGGCGGAAAAGGCCGAAACCAACACCTCCATCGTCAAATCCTCGCCGGTGAAACGGCGCCTGCCGCCTCTCGGCTGACATCGCCTGCTTGACCGCCCCATCCCCTCTCTGGCATCCATCTCCCATGCGCGCAAATTACAGAATGCAACGGCTTTATATTACCGCGGATCTGGCGGCCGGCAGGCGGGCGGACGCCCCGGCGGAAGCCGTCAACTATCTCGCCAATGTGCTGCGGATGAAGGATGGCGATGAAATCCTCGTTTTCAACGGTCGGGATGGCGAGTGGCGCGCTGCTCTGCGCTTTGAAAGCAGGAAGAAGCTGGCGCTGGAGCCGCTCGAATTGACGCGGGAGCAGCCGGAATCACCCGATCTCATCTACTGCTTTGCCCCGCTCAAACAGGGACGGCTCGACTACCTCGTGCAAAAGGCCGTCGAAATGGGTGCTGGCATTTTGCAACCGGTGATTACCCAGCACACGCAGGTCGCCAGAATCGGCGTGGATCGGATCGAGGCCAACGCGATCGAAGCGGCAGAGCAATGCGGCGTTCTGGCCATCCCGGAAACGCGCGAGCCGGTCAGGCTCGAGAAACTGCTGGATGGCTGGGATCCGGACCGGCGCCTGATCTTCTGCGACGAAGGTCATGATACCCATAACCCGCTGCCGCTGCTACAAAGTCTGCCGCGCGGGCCGCTCGGCGTTCTCATCGGGCCGGAAGGCGGGTTCTCGGGTGCGGAGCGCGAAACCCTGCGCAAGCTGCCGTTCGTCACCGCCATTCCGCTGGGTCAACGTATCCTGCGCGCCGACACTGCCGCCGTTGCCGCACTCGCGCTTATTCAGGCGACGATCGGCGATTGGTGAGTTACAAATTCTCTTGATGAGTGCATCAGCGAAATTTGCTTGCGCTCGTTTCCGAAAACAGCCAATCACGCCGCAAGTTCGAACATTCTAGTGGGGAAGCACCATCCATGGCGCGCGATACAACAGACGAGACGCCCCTTTCCGGTACGGAAGAACTGGCGACCTACCTCGCCCAGGGCTCCAAGCCACAATCGGCATGGCGCATCGGCACGGAGCATGAGAAATTCCCGTTCTACACCGAAGACAACAGTCCGGTTCCCTATGACGGTCCGCGCGGCATCCGCGCCATCCTTGAAGGCATGCAGTCGAAGCTGGGCTGGGAACCGATCATTGACGAAGGCAATATCATCGGCCTGGTCGAGCCGACCGGACAGGGCGCGATCTCCCTGGAACCGGGCGGCCAGTTCGAACTGTCAGGCGCACCGCTCTCCACCATCCACCAGACCTGCCGCGAAACCAATGCGCATCTGGCGCAGGTGCGCGAGATAGCCGAACCGCTCGGCATCCGCTTCCTGGGTCTCGGCGGCAGCCCGAAATGGACCCTGGCCGAAACGCCGCGCATGCCGAAATCCCGCTACAACATCATGTCCAACTATATGCCGAAGGTCGGCAAGGACGGGCTGAACATGATGTACCGCACCTGTACCATCCAGGTGAATCTCGACTTCGCCTCGGAAACCGACATGCGCCGCAAGATGCAGGTTTCGGTGAAACTGCAATCCATCGCCACGGCGCTGTTCGCCATGTCGCCGTTCACCGAGGGCAAGCCGAACGGCCTGTTGTCCTGGCGCTCCAATATCTGGCGCGATACGGACAACAACCGCTCCGGTGTGCTGCCGTTCATCTTCAATGAAAATTTCGGCTTTGCCGATTACGTGGAATGGGCGCTCGACGTGCCCATGTATTTTGTCCTGCGCCATGGCCGTTACCACGACTGCACGCATGTGACCTTCCGCCAGTTCATGAACGGCGCGCTGAAGGATACCATTCCGGATGCCACGCCCAATATGGGCGACTGGACGAACCACCTTTCAACGCTGTTCCCGGAAGTGCGGCTGAAGCGCTTCCTTGAAATGCGCGGCGCCGATGGCGGCCCGTGGCGGCGTATCTGCGCGCTGCCGGCATTCTGGGTCGGCATTCTCTACGACGCCGAGGCACTGGATGCCGCGGAAGCCCTCACCCGCGACTGGACCTACCCGGAAGTGCAGGCCCTGCGCGACGAGGTGCCGGCAAAAGGCCTGCGCGCCACGCTGCGCAACCGCTCGGTGCACGACATTTCCCGCGACGTGCTGGCGATTTCGCGCCTCGGCTTGAAAAACCGCGCGCTGCTGAACAGCGAAGGCTTTGACGAGACGCATTATCTCGCCTCGCTGGAGGAAGTTGTCGCACGCGGCACGACCTCCGCCGAGCAGATGCTCAGCCAGTACAACACGGTCTGGGGCGGCTCGGTTGAACCCGCTTTTCTGGAATATGCCTACTAATTCCACCCTTTGGGAGACATGCGATGAGCAAGACCATCCTGATAACAGGCGCGAGCCGTGGCATTGGCCGCGCGGCGGCCATTCTTGCTGGCAAAAAGGGATGGTCGGTCGGCGTCAATTACATCGGCAACAGGGCGGCAGCGGACGATGTAGTGGCGGCGATTGTCGCGGCGGGCGGCAAGGCCAAGGCCATACAGGGTGACGTCGCCAACGAGGCCGACGTCATCGCCATGTTCAAGCAGACCGAGGAACTCGGCCCGCTCGACGGCCTTGTCGTCAATGCCGGTATCGTAGCGCCCGCATCCAAGCTGATGGATATCGATACCGAACGTCTCAAGCGCATGTTCGATGTGAACATTCTCGGCGCCTATGTCTGCGCCCGCGAGGGTGTCCGGCGCATGGCGCGGTCTCGCGGCGGCAAAGGTGGATCAATCGTCATCCTGTCATCCGCCGCCGCCCGTCTTGGCGGGCCGTCGGAATATGTCGACTACGCCGGTTCAAAAGGCGCAATGGATACGCTGACCATCGGCCTTTCCAAGGAAGTCGGCCCCGAAGGCATCCGCGTCAATGCCGTCCGCCCCGGTCTGATCGAAACCGACATCCACGCCAGCGGCGGCCAGCCCGACCGGGCCCAGCGCCTCGGCGTGACGGCACCACTCGGGCGGCCGGGCACGGCTGACGAAGTCGGCGAATCCATCGTCTGGCTGCTCAGCGATGCCGCGTCCTATGTGACCGGGGCGCTTCTCGATGTCACCGGCGGGCGCTAACTCAGAATTTGACTCCCGTTCCCCGACTTATGTGTTATGCGGAAGCCAGATTGTCTGACGCGGATTCTTCACACCATGCCCACACACAAAGCGCTTACTGAAGCCTTCATTCCCGAACTGCCGAACTATTACCGCGGCAAGGTCCGGGAGAATTATGATCTGGCGGATGGACGGCGCATCATTATCGCCACGGACCGCATCAGCGCATTTGACCGGATTCTTGCCTGCATTCCGCTGAAGGGCGAAGTGCTGACGCAGACCGCGCGTTACCAGTTCGAGCAGACCAAGGATATCTGTCCCAACCATGTGCTCGACTATCCCGACCCGAACGTCGTGGTTGCCCGCCGCCTTAATATCCTGCCGGTCGAAATCATCGTGCGCGGCTATCTCGCCGGAACCACCGGCACATCGATCCTGACGCTCTACAAGGCCGGCAAGCGGAAGATGTATGGCACGACCTTCCCCGATGGCCTGCAGGACAATGAAAAGCTTCCAGCCCCGATCATCACGCCGACATCCAAGGCGTTCGATGGCGGCCACGACGAACCGCTGACCGCCAAGGAAATACTTGAGCAGAAGCTGCTGACGCAGGAGCAGTGGGATACGATTTCCGCCTATGCGTTCAAGCTTTTCGCGCGCGGACAGGAAATCGCTGCCAGCCGCGGCCTCATCCTGGCCGATACCAAGTACGAATTCGGCACGGATGCGGATGGCAACATCGTGCTGGCTGACGAAATCCACACATCGGATTCCAGCCGCTACTGGTTTGCCGACAGCTATGCGCCGGGCAAGCGTCCAGTCAGTTTCGACAAGGACTTCATCCGCACCTGGGTGGTCGAGCGCTGCGATCCCTACAAGGACGATATCCCCGAGATCCCGCAGGATATGATCGACGCGACGACCAAGGTCTATATCCAGGCCTATGAAACGATTACCGGTGCAACATTCACGCCCGGCGATCCCGCCGTCGATCCGCTGGAACGTATCCGCAAGAATCTGGCGCAGTATTTTTAAGGTTTAATGGCCGGATTCATATCCCTGAACCGACCTGACTGCATCTGCGCCGGGCGTGGTTCGACAGGCTCACCATGAGGGAGGATGAGGATTGCAGGGAGCCTTATTCTGCAACCTTCGCGATTGGTGTTGCATCAAACCACTCCCCCTCGTGGTGAGCCTGTCGAACCACGCGCTCTAAGCCGATAAAAAGATTGAACTTTGCTTGTCGGCAGGGCTACTCTTCCCTCGTGCATCAGCCCGAAGGAGGATCGGCGCCATGAATCTCGTAGACATGTTCCTGAAGGGACAGGGTGGGCAGGCCGTGGAGGCATTGTCCCGCCAGTTTCAGCTCTCGCAACAACAGACAATCGCCGCCATTGAGGCATTGATGCCCGCCTTTTCGCAGGGCTTGCAGCGCAATACCGCCGATCCCATGGGTGTCGGCGCCTTCATCCAGTCGCTGTCGTCGGGCCAGCACGTCAATTATTTTGATAATCCGCAGGCGGCCTTCAATCCGGCAGGCATTGCCGACGGCAATGCCATTTTGAACAATCTGTTCGGCTCGAAGGAGTTGTCACGCGCCGTCGCCGATCATGCCGCGCGGATGACCGGTATCGCCGTCAGCACGCTGCAGCAGATGCTGCCCGTGCTCGCATCCATGACGATGGGCGGGCTCTACAAGCAGTCGACGGGCCAGTTTGCAGCGGCCGGGCTCGGCGGCGGCAATGTCATTGGCGATTTCATCGAGCAGATGATGCGGCAAAGCGGTGGCATCGGCGGCCAGACCGCTCCCAACCAGCCGGGCGCCGCCAACCCCTGGGGCCAGATTCTGGAAAGCATGCTCGGCGGCGGCGCTGCCGGAGCGCCACAGCAGCCGCAGGGTCAGGCCAATCCGTGGGGCAACAATCCGCTTGGCCAAATCCTCGAACAGATGACGCGCGGCGGGTTTCCCGGCGCCACGCCGCAAGGACAGCAGCCGGCGGGAAACGCGCAGAACCCGTTCGGCGACAATCCCCTCGGCAAAATCTTCGGCGATATGCTCGGCGGCGGCGCGCAACAGCGCACGGCACCGGAGCCTCAGCCCCGGCAGCCGGACCAGCCGCCCGCTGCCAACAATCCGTTCAAGGATGTCCTCGACCAGATGTTTGAAACGGGCCGGAAAACCAATGAGCAGTATCAGAAGGGCGTCGAATCGATTTTCGACCAGTATCTGCGCGGCATGGATCGCAACAAATAGCTTGCCCCATAAAGAAAAAGCCCGGCCAGAAGGCCGGGCAGTGGGCAGGCGGGGCACCGGGAGGGGATTCCGGTGTGAATGGGACGCCTGCTAAACCGTCAAAATCGATGCTCAGCTGATCGAGCGTGCTGCGCGCAAACGGGCCCGTACATCGGCCAATGCACCCAGTTTTTCGCTCGGATCTTCAAGCAGCGACGTGCCAAGGGCTGAATGCAGATCACCGCGCGTGACACCGATGTCATGCAGCATTTGATCATTCCACTCCCCGAGGCTCAAAATCGTTTTGCGATTGCGGCGGGCGACGATCATTCGGGTGACAAAGCCAGCGGCCTGGGCCAGCGCGAAAGCGATCGCGGGCACAAATCCATTTACTTCAGTCGTTCTCGTTGTCGTCGTCATCGCCCTACTCCTTTTTTGAATGGCGCTGATCAAGAAGGGTTGAATCACGTGGAAACCATTTTCTACGCATTACGCCCGGTATCGTTTCAACACAGGCGTCTCCTGAACATCCGTAGAATGATCCACAAAAATTGATTATTCAAACGAATGTTTTTCATGTAAACGTTCAATAATAATGATGGATTGAACCGTCCGGGAGCAAAGCCATGAGTGCGCCTCTTGATCTTGACCAATTGCAGACATTTATCGCCATTGCCGACAGCGGCAGCTTCACCAGAGCGGCTGATGCGGTCAACAAGACACAGTCAGCGGTCTCCATGCAGATGCGCCGGCTGGAAGAGCGGGTTTCCAAGGCCCTGTTTGAGCGCGATGGCCGCACCAACAAGCTGACCGAAGACGGCGAGCGTCTGCTGGCCTATGCACGGCGCATGATGCAGCTCAACGGTGAAACCATCGCCGCCTTTGACGATACGCAGCTGCAGGGCCATATCCGCATCGGCACGCCCGACGACTATGCCGACCGCTTCCTGCCGGAAATCATGGCGCGCTTTTCCCGCTCCAACCCGCGTGTCGAACTTTCGGTGGTGTGCGAACCCACGGTCAATCTCGACGAGATGATCCGCAAAGGGCAGCTCGATCTGGCGCTGGTCACCCAGTGCGACGACATGCGCCGTTCGGAAGTGGTGCGAAGCGAGCAATTGCTCTGGGTCACCTCGGCGCACCATACGGTGCATGAGGAGAGGGTGCTGCCGCTTGCCGTTGGCCGCCCCACCTGCATCTGGCGCGCCGCCGCAATCGACGTGCTCGACACCATGCATCACGACTATCGCATCCTGTTCACCAGCTGGTCGGCGACGGTCCTGGCAGCAGCGGTGCTTGCCGGCCTTGCGGTCTCGATCCTGCCGGAATGCGCCCTGCGCCCCGGCATGCGTGTGCTCACCGAAGCCGACGGCTTTGGCCGCCTGCCGGAATTCGGCATCGGCATCATGCGCGGCCACACCAAGCCCTCCGCCATCGTGGATGCGCTCGCGCAGCATATCGTCGAAAGCCTCGACAACCTGTCGATGCCAACCCCGGTCAGCATGGCGCCGGCGGCCGCGCCGAACCAGGTCAACCAGCGCCTGCGGCAGGTGCGCTCCACAGAGCTGGTTCCGGGCTGGTAGGCGGTTACAGCCCGCCCTGCCACGCCTTGATGGCATCGAGCGGATAGACCAGCATCAAGACATTGAGGGTGAGATTGTCACGAATGACATATCCCGCAAGCAATTCGAAGACGATGGCGATGATGATCGTCAGCCAGAGCGGCGCGCGGGAGGCAAAGAAAAAGCCGATCACCATGAACAGGATATCGCACACCGAATTCAGCACGCTGTCCCCGGTATAACCGAGCGCAATGGTCGCCTCGCGGTAGCGATTGATGACCATGTCGGTGTTCTCGAAAATCTCCCACGCTGCTTCCACCACGATGGCAAGGAGCAGGCGGAAGCCCACCGGCTTGCTGCGCGCAACCAGCCACAAAAGGCCGTAGAACAAAAAGCCGTGGATGATGTGCGACAGGGAATACCAGTCGGAAATGTGCTGGGAATTGTCGGACGAGTTGACTTCGCCCACCCAGAGCTTGACGGTTCCGCAGGTGCAGATGGGATTGCGGCCCATCCACAGCAGGATGATGGCGGTCAGAGCGATCATCGCAGCGCCGATCATCAGATAATGGCGCAGACTGAGACGTTGCGTCATGAGCATTCCCCTTTTCATCCCCCGGCCCTGCAACACAGGCCTCCAAGACTTGACGCCATACATCACCCCGTTAGGAATAGGGAATGACCGAAAAGTCCGAATCGACGTCCAACGTTGCCGAATATTCCGTATCCGAAATCTCGGGAGCGCTAAAGCGCACTGTTGAGGACACGTTCGGCCATGTGCGCGTGCGCGGCGAAATTTCCGGTTATCGCGGCCCCCATTCCTCGGGCCATGCCTATTTTTCCCTGAAGGACGACAAGGCCCGTATCGAGGCTGTCGTCTGGCGCGGCAGCATGAGCCGGCTGAAATTCCAGCCCGAAGAGGGCATGGAAGTCATCGCGACGGGCAAGCTGACCACCTATCCCGGCTCGTCGAAATACCAGATCGCCATCGAGCAGATGGAACCGGCCGGTGCCGGGGCTTTGATGGCGCTTCTGGAGGAACGCAAGCGCAAGCTCGGTGCCGAAGGTCTGTTCGATCCGGCCGCCAAGCAATTGCTGCCCTTCATGCCGCGCGTCATCGGCGTGGTCACCTCGCCCACGGGTGCGGTTATCCGCGATATCATTCACCGCATTACCGACCGCTTTCCGCTGCACGTGCTGGTCTGGCCGGTGCGCGTGCAGGGCGAAACCTCCGGCGCGGAAGTGGCCGCCGCCGTCAACGGTTTTAATACCCTGCAGCCGGGCGGCGCCTTGCCCCGGCCCGATGTTCTCATCGTGGCGCGTGGCGGCGGCAGCCTGGAAGATCTCTGGGGTTTCAATGACGAAATCGTCGTGCGCGCCGTTGCGGCCTCCGATATTCCTGTCATTTCAGCCGTCGGGCACGAAACGGATTGGACGCTGATCGATCTTGCCGCCGACGTCCGCGCGCCGACCCCGACCGGCGCCGCCGAGATGGCGGTACCCGTGCGGGCCGACCTGCAGGCAAGCGTCGCCACCTATGGCGCGCGGCTGGCGGCGGGCATGTCGCGTTACCTCGACAATCGCCGTCAGGCCCAGCGCGCCCTGTCGCGCGCCCTGCCCTCCGCCGACCAGCTGCTTGCCCTGCCCCGGCGGCATTTCGACGAAACCGCCGCCCGGCTCGGCCGCGCCCTGCAGGCGAACACCCAGAAAAAGCGTGCGCATTTCGATGGCCGCGCCCGGCAATTGTCACCGCGTGTGCTGCAGCAGCGGTTCCGCGAAAAGCAGCGGGAAGTCACCGTTTTCGGCGACCGCCTGCCGCGCAGCCTGAGCGTCTTCCTGCGTGACCGGCGTGCCGTCTTTGCCCGTCATACCCAGCGTCTGTCGCCTGAACCGATTGCCCGCCTTGCCGTGCGAGGGCGCCAATCGCTGACCCAGCTGGAACGGCGGCAGGATCAGGCCATCGGCATCACGCTGGACCGGGCAAGGCGACGCGGCAGCGAACTCGAACGGCTGATGAAAACCCTTTCGCATGAGAGCGTACTCGAGCGCGGTTTTGCCATCGTGCTCGACACGGCGGGCGCTCCTGTAAAACGCGCCGCTGCCATTGCCAGCGGCGATCATCTGACGCTGCGCTTCCAGGATGGCGAGGTTCAAGCCGTGTCCGGGGAAGGTGAAGCCAATCCGATGCGGCCAAAGCCGGAACGCCCGGCTCCGGCAAAGAAGCCTGCCGCGCCCGGCACGGACCAAGGCTCGCTTTTCTAGCTTATTCCCGTGTCCATTCCGGGCTGTTGAGCTCGATCAATGAGCGCGACCAATCCTCGATGAAGCGCTGTCTCTGCGCCCAATCCTGCACTGCCAGCAGCCCCGGCCCGATGCGGATGGGCTGGGCAATTCCCGATTCCTTCAGGTTCTGTGGCCCGTCGACATCCGGCGGCAGGCTGCCCGTTTCGGAAAAATAGAAGGCGTTGCTCCGCGCAATCGACTGGCCGCGCTCCGACAGGAGATAATCAAGGAATTGCGCGCCAAGGTCGCTGCGCTCTGCGGATTTGGGAATGAGCGCTCCGCGGCTGAGCACCAGCGTATAGTCCCGCGGCACGACAACCCTGAGGTCCGGATGCCTTCGCGCCACGTCATAGGCATAGGAACCCAGCATGTTGTAGCCGATATAGAGGCGGCCGCTCGCCACCTCCTCGAGAATTTCGCCGGTGCAGCATCGCGCCACCGCAGAAGCGCGTGCCATGCTTTCCAGCAAGCGGCCGAAGACGGTGTTCGTCTGCCGCGCGTCATTGAAGGCCAGCAAATAGCCAACGCCGGACAGGCGGATGTCGTAGGTGCCGACGCGGCCGCGATAATAGTCAAGACGTTCGCGCAGGAGGTCGGCGAGTTCCACGTGGGTGCGGGGCACCTCGGCCGGCGGGACCTTGCGGGTGTTGTAGACGAAGACGGCCGGTTCGTAGGTGAAACCAAAAACCTCGTCGCGCCAGTTGGCCCAATCGGCCACGCGCTGCGTTTCCGGCGATGTGTGCGATGCGGCACAGCCGTCATTGGCCAATTTCAGCAACTGATCCACTGACGACGACAGAAGCAGGTCTCCGAGCGGCTCGTCCTTGCGGCAGGCCTCACTGGCCAGCGCATGCAGTTCATTGGTGAGATACTCAATGTAATCAATCGATATGCCCGGTGCGGTGCGCTGAAAATCGTCGATCAGCGGCTTCATGGCAGCCAGATCGGTGGTTGAATAGATCGTCAGCTTGCCGGTTTCCGTCTGGAGCGCCGGAAACCGTGTATGATTGTCCGTTGCCGCCAGAACCTGCGATGTCAGGGCAAGGATCGTGGCAATCATCGTAGCCGTGAAACGTTTCATCATTTCGCGGGCCCCTTGTGCAACGGCAATGTCAGGATAACCGTGAAGCTCTTCTCGTCCCGTGCGCGAAAACCTAGCGTGCCGCCATGGGCATTGACGACTTCCTGGGCAATGGCGAAGCCGAGGCCAGAACTGCCTTCGTGCGATTTCGATGTCGCGAAACGCTGGGTGGCTTTTTCCCAACCCTCCGGCGGAATGCCGGGGCCGTCATCCTCGACCTCGACATAGGCGTCGAGCGCATCGGAGCGCACCCGCACCTCAAGCCGCTGATCCGTCCCGTGCCGCAGGGCATTGTCGATGACATTGACGATAGCCTCGCGCAGGCTGACCGCATCGCCAAGAACAAAGGGGCGGTCATCGGGCGCTTCGAACGAGATGACGATATCGGGGTCCACGGTAATGGGAATGGCGGCGCGGTAAGCACGGCGGGCCACATCGACGAGGCTGATCGGCTCAAGCTGGATGGAATCGGCGCGGTGGATGACCATGGCGTGGCTGAGCAACTGGTTGGTCAGGCGCGCCAGCTCGCCGGTGCGCTGCTGTACCCGCTCGAAATGCTGCCGTCCGGTCTTGTCCAGCTTGTCATGCCCGAGAAGATCGATCTGCGCGGACAGGGCCGTCAGCGGTGTCCGGATCTGGTGGGCGGCATCGGCGATGAACCGCTGCAGCAGGTCGACGCGTTCATTCAGGCGGCCCATGAAATGATTGATGGAACTGACAAACGGATCAAGCTCGCGCGGAACGCCGACCGAGACGGGCGTCAGGTCATGCGGGTCACGGCGGCGCACGGCCGCCCCCAATCGCTCCACGGGCTGCAAGGCATAGCGGATGGCCAGCATGGCACCGGCAAAGGCGAGAAAGCTCATGACGACGACAAGGATGGTGGCACGCAGCGTCAGTTCCCGCGTCAGGGCGGAGCGCGCCTCGTTGGTCTGCGCCACGACGACATAGGCATGTCCCGTCACCGAGGGGTCGGCCAGCACGCGGGTGGCGCGGGCTATGCGCACCGCCTCGCCCTTGTAGATACCTTCGCTGATGCTGACGGCATCGCGCGCGCCATCCGGTGGCGCCGGGCTTTGCAGATCGTCATAGCCGGTCACGGTTTTGCCGTTGGTATCGATGACGCGGTAGAAAATCCGGTCGCGTTCGGCAAGACCGAGCAATTCGAATGCCGATGTGGGCAAACGGGCGCTGAGCGCGCCTCTTTCGACGGAAAGACTCTCGGCCATCTGCAGGGCAGCGCCGACAAGCAGCCGGTCATAGGCCTTGTCGGCCGCCGTTTCCGCGTAATACCAGGCCGCGCTGACAAGAATCGCCGCACCGATACCCAGAACCAGCGAAATACGCCGGGCCAGACGGGCAAAGAGGGACGGCTCATGCTGCATCGCCGGCCACCAGTTGATAGCCCAGCCCGCGCACCGTCACGATGCGCGCCTGCGCGCCTTCCAGTTTCTTGCGCAACCGGCCGACATAGAGCTCGATGGCATTGGCATTGGCGGCCTCGTCGAACCCGAAGATCTGGTCGAGCAGTTCGTCCTTGCTGAAAACACGGCCGGGCCGCGCCGCCATGACTTCAAGCAATGTCAGTTCGCGCCGCTTCAACTGGACTTCGCGCTTGCCGACATGGACGGACCGTGCGCCGCGGTCGATGGCGATATCGCCGCATTTGATCAGATTGGTCGCCTCGCCGCCGGTGCGCCGCCGGATCAGCACGCGGGCGCGCGCCTCAAGCTCGCGAAAATCGAAGGGCTTGACGAGATAGTCATCCGCCCCCAGATCGAGGGCGCCGACGCGGTCCTCGATCTCGGAACGCGCCGTCAGCACGAGGACGGGAACGGCATTGCCGGATCTGCGCAGGCGCTTGAGAATCTCAAAACCGTCCATGCCCGGCAGCATGACATCAAGGATGATCAGCGAATATTCAGTGAAATCGATGATTTCCGCCGCGGCACGGCCGTCAGTTTCCCAATCGACAGCATGGCCGATCGCCTCGAAACGCTTGGCGATAGCCTCCCCCACATCATGCGTATCCTCAACCAGCAATATGCGCATGGTTTTCATTGACATGAACGCCCGCCGGGATCAATTGACGATGAATGCTTTTACCATGCAGGGATTGAATGCAACGGCCGGCCGGTGCGGGCTTGAGAACAGCGCCATTACCGGCGCGCGGCATCAGCCGCGGTGCGCAAAAGCAACCGGACCGCTGGTGCGGGTGGTTTGATCCGGCTTTGTATTTTGGGAAGGTTTTGGAAGAAGTGGTACGGACGGGTGGATTCGAACCACCGACCTCAGGAGCCACAATCCTGCGCTCTAACCAACTGAGCTACGACCGCGCACCGTCTTCTTTTCGACAGGGGTCACATACGTAAGATTGATGCTTTTGGCAAGCACCCGATGCAACAGAAAGGTAAAAACCAACAAAAAAGAAAAGGCCGGGGGAGGAACCGGCCTTTTCCATTAATGCAAGACCCATACGGGAGGAACTATCGGGTCTTGCTTGTCCAGCGGCCGGGAGGAAGGAGTGCCGCCGGAGTATTTTTTCATCAAAGGCCTTTAAATCAGGCGACCTTGACGTCCTTGATTGCCTTCTCGACAGCCGACTTGACCGGAGCGGAGATTTCTTCAACAGCCTTGGTTGCAACTGTCTGGAATTCCTTGGCCTGGTCGGTCAGGGCTTCAGCCTGCTTGCGAACGAACGCGCTCTGCAGTTCGATGACTTCGCCGAAAGACTTAACACCGATCAGGGCTTCGATATGAGCGAAGCTGGCTTCGGTGTTGGCGCGCAGCGCAGCCAGAGCCTTGAGGGAGAGAGCAGCAGTGTTCGACTGTGCAGTTTCAAACGTGCTTTCGAGTGTCTTCTGGGCAGCTTCGGCCTGATCCTTGATCTTGGCATAGGCTTCCTTGGACTGGGCAACGCCCTTCTCGGTGAATTCGCGAACCTGATCGGTTACAGCGGTCGCATCAAAGGCAGGGATCGAGAACGCATCAGCAGTCTGTTTGGTGGTCTTGCTCATAATCTGTTCCTTCCATGTGCAGCCGGTCTATGCGGCTGCTTGTGAATTCATGACCCGTGTATAACCCAATTTATTGTGCATTGCAACATTTCTTTTGCACCGCACAATCAAACGTCTGATTTTTCATCCAAATATTTTTGTGGAGCGTCTTCCAAGTTAACTAAACCAAGAGAAAGACGTGTGACGTGAGGGACTGTGAGTGGACGATTGATCGCCAGACGATTATTAACAGAGTATTAAGACAATCCGCAGACAGCGGATGCTTTATTGTGGAGTGCACCGGTCAAACGATGACGTCTGGAACTTACCCATTCATCGATATTGCCGTTCTGGATGAAATTCGCGAGCATTTTGCCAATGGCGATGCGCTTGTGGTGATTTCGCCGGATCTGGAGAATGTCATCTGGGCGAATGGCCAGGGTGCAAATGCGCTTGGCTATGCGACCATCGACGATATTCTCGATGCCGGCTCCGTGCTCAATGTACAGGCAAGACGCCAGCTCATGGCGCTCGACGGTTTCCCCGCCATCGGCCATGGCCGCACGGTGTCATTGCGTGTGGCCTTCGGCCTGGCCAGCCGCATCCTGACATTCCAGGCAAGCGACCTGACCCTGCCGCGCGGTGAAGCCGCCATCCTGCTGTCCGTCGCCAATACGGCTCGACTGACATCCGAAACGGAGATCGCCGCGCTGGCCATCAAGGGCTTCGGAGACAGCGCCACCCATGCGGCCATGATCGATGCCGCCGGCACGGTCTTGGCAGCCTCCGAGCAGTTCCGCAGCATCGGCTTCAACGACAAGATGCTGGGCGATCTGGTGCGCGAAGTGCGCCTCGAACGCAACCGGCTGGTGAAGCGCCCGGTGCAGACAGCCAACGGTTTTGTGCCGGCCGGCATAGCGCGGCTGACCGACAGCCCTGCCCTGCATCTTCTCTTTGCCATCCGCGACGTCAATGCAAGCGCAGAGCAACCGGTAAAAGCCGCGGACAAGCAGCCCGAACCGCCCGCAGTACCGCCCATCACCGTTGTCCATGATGTCCAGGACAGCGGCGTCGAAGCGACGGAACCGCCGCGCAGCACCGCTGCCGTTGAACCAGCGGGGCAACAGGCGGAGAACGCGGCGCCCGAGGATGGGCCTTTTCAGTACAGGCACTCCGACAACCCCGTCCGTTTTGTCTGGAAGGTGGATGCGGAGGCGCATTTCGACGAAATATCTCCTGAATTTGTCGGTGCGGTAGGCCCCAACTCGGCGGCGGTCATCGGAAAATCCTTCCGCGACGTCGCGAACGTCTACGGGCTCGACAGCGGCGGCGAGATTGCAGAACTTCTCGAACGGCGCGACACGTGGTCGGGCCGCTCCGTCCTGTGGCCGATCGAAGGCACCGATTTACGTGTGCCCATCGAACTGGCGGCCCTGCCGATCTATTCGCGCGAGCGGGTGTTCATGGGCTTTCGCGGGTTCGGCGTTGCCCGCATGGGTGATGTTACGACCGATCCCGAGGCGATTGGCAAGGCGCTCGCGCCCAAGCCCATTGCTCCCGTCGATGTATTCAATGGCGAAAAACCCGCCATTGCCATCACACCCGCCGCACCGGCCGAGCCCGCCCGCAACAAAGCCGGAATAGAAGCAATTGAAGGCAATGTCATCCCGTTGAAGACCAACCGTCTTCCGCGTGATGACGGGCGCCTGAACGATGCGGAACGCAATGCCTTCAGGGAAATCGCCGAACGGCTGCGCCGCGAAGTTCTGGCCGACAACCCGAAGGAAGCCGCCCCTGCGGCTGCCGCAACAAACGCCGAAGCGCCATCGGATCAGCTGGCAGTGCCCGCTCCGGTCGTGCCCCCGGTTCCCGATGCGGAAGTCGTCGGCCCCGGTTTCACCGTGTCGGCAGACAAAGAGGCAAAGGCAACTGCGGCCGATCCGGCGCCGCAGACGGATTTTGCCGAGAATATCCGCACACAAGCCCGGCAAGGCGTCGATACCGCTGTTCTGGCGGCCCTGCCTCTTCCCGTCCTCATCCATCGCCATGGCATTCTTCTCTATGCCAACAGGGCCCTCCTCGACGCCACGCTTTATGAAACGCACGAAAACATCAACGCGGCAGGCGGCCTGAATGCACTTTTTGCCGAAAATCCGGAACAGGCCGACAGCGAGACAACGGATGGTGTGAACCTGCGTCTGAGCGACGGCACGACCCGGCGCGTTCAGGCGCATCTTCAGGCCGTGCGCTGGGACGAGGACGGCGAACGCGCCCTGCTGCTGGCTTTGTCGCCTGAGGCGCAGCCGCCTGTGCTGCAATCGCCGGAACAGCGGTTCGACGACAGCGAGCGGCAGCTCCTGCAAACCCGCATCGACGAGCTGAACGCGATTCTGGATACCGCGACGGATGGGGTTATCTTGCTTGATTCCGCCGGTGCCATCCGTTCGGTCAATCATTCGGCGGCGGCGCTGTTTGGCTATAATCCGGAAGACGTGGAAGGCAAGGCGTTCTCCCTGCTCTTTGCCATCGAGAGCCAGCGGACGGCCATGGACTATGTCAGCAGCCTGTCGGACAACGGGGTTGCCAGCGTTCTCAATGACGGCCGCGAGGTCATCGGCCGCGAAAGCAAGGGGCGGTTCATCCCGCTGTTTATGACCATCGGCAAGCTCGATGCGTCAAAAGGCTTTTGCGTCGTGTTGCGGGACATCACCCATTGGAAACAGGCCGAGGAAGAATTGCTCAGCGCCAAGCGCGAGGCGGAGCGCACCTCCAGCCAGAAGAGCGAATTCCTCGCCCGGATCAGCCATGAAATCCGCACGCCGCTCAATGCCATCATCGGTTTTTCCGAGTTGATGGCGGACGAAAAATTCGGCCCTGTCGGCAATGAGCGCTATCGCGACTATCTCCACGATATCAGCCGTTCCGGCAATCACGTTCTGTCGCTGGTCAATGATCTCCTCGACATTTCCAAGATCGAGGCGGGTGCGGTGGAGTTCGACTTCCAAGCGGTTTCGCTGAACGACGCCCTCACCGAGGCGGTGGCGATCATGCAGCCACAGGCGAACCGCGAGCGGGTGATCATCCGCTCCAGCCTTACCTCGCGCCTGCCCGACATTGTCGCCGATCAGCGGTCGATCACCCAGATTGCCCTCAACCTCCTGTCGAACGCCGTGCGCTTTACCGGGCCGGGCGGACAGGTGATCGTTTCGACCAGTTATGAACCCAGCGGCGACGTGCTCCTGCGGGTGCGCGATACCGGTATCGGCATGACGCGGCAGGAAGTCGAACAGGCCCTGCGCCCCTACAAGCAGATCACCACGCCCAAACATGCGCGCACCGACGGCACGGGTCTCGGGCTGCCGCTGACAAAGGCCATGGCCGAGGCAAACCGCGCAAGCTTCGCCATCGATTCCGCGCCGGGGCGCGGCACGATGGTCGAAATCAGTTTTCCGTCGACCCGCGTCCTCGCCGACTGAAAATTGTAAGACAGCTTCCCATCGCCTCATTCAGTCCGCAATGCGGTGGCAAACGCTCTGCAACAAATTGGCGCCTGACGATCTCTGGCCCTTGAATTGCAACGCATCATCGCTAAACCGTAGATGGAGAAGCGTAAAACCTTCCGGCGTGCAGCCGGAAGAACAGCAGACATCGGAATATTCATGTCCTGGTACCGGCCGAGGAACATATTCGCGACAATCATCGCATTGGCTCTCGTTGCCGCGGGACTTCTCGCCGCTATTCCCTATCTCGTCAGCACGGATGTCATCCGTGCCCGGCTCATTCAGGAACTCAGCAACTGGACCGGCTACAGTGTCGAATCGCGGCAGACGCCGCAAATTTCGTTCTTTCCGGTCTTTTCCGCCTCGCTCGCCGACGTGACCATCCGCAATCCCTGGCAGAGTGAAGGCACGCCCTTCATGAAGGCGGAACGCATCGAAGTCGATCTGTCGCTGCTTTCCGCGCTGATGGGCCGGACGGAATTCACCGAGACAACTATTATCCGGCCGCGTTTTGTCATCGACGAGCCGATCAAGAGCCTGTCGCAGATCGGCGAATCCCTGGCAAAAACCGACGGGCGCATCGGCGACGTCATGCGCGAGGCACGGGCTGCCATCGAGGCCAATCCGGCAAAACCGGATATGAGCAATGTGTCGTCGCAGCCGTTCGGACGCATCCGGCTTGAAGATGCGATGGTGACGTTCAAGCGGCCGCTCAACGGGTCGGAAGAGCAGATTTCCAGCATCAGCGGCGTTTTTGAATGGCCGCAGACCTCGGGCGTCGCCAGTTTCCGCGGCAATGCCATCTGGCATGGCGAGGAAACCGAGATCGACAGCTCCGCCAGCAAGGCGCTGCTGCTGCTGGCCGGCGGCACCAGCCCGCTGCAGGTGAACCTGACATCGACGCCGCTCACCCTTGCTTTCAACGGCTCGGCCAATATTGCCAAGAACCAGTTCTTTCAGGGCACCCTGTCGCTGACCTCCCCGTCCCTGCGCCGGACGCTGGAATGGTCGAAGACCCCATCCATTCCCGGCGCGCCGATTGGCAGCTTCGCCCTCGACGCCACGGTTTCCGGCTCAGCCAACCGCATGAAGCTCGACGGTTTGACGGCAACGCTGAACAACAATCCGGCAAAGGGCGGCATTGAAATCGTCCTGAACGACGGAACGCCAAGCATCACCGGCACGCTCGCCTTCGAGACGCTTGACCTCCGCTCCGTGCTATCAGGCTTCATGCCGCTGCCCGACGGGTCGGCCAACGCCAATGCGGTTATCGATACCCGCTTCCTCAAGCAGGCCAATGTGGACCTGCGCGTCTCCACGCAAAAGGCCACGGCAGGCTCGGTCAATCTGACGAATGTTGCCGCAACCGCGCAGGTTCGCAACGGCCGGGCCATTTTCGACATCGGCGAGGCCGCAGCCTTCAACGGCTCCATCGCCGCAAGTTTCCAGCTGGCCGAAGAAGGCGATGGCGGCGCCACGGGTGAACTGCGTCTCAACGGCACGGATGTGAACAGCGCGGCCATCGCCCCGCTGCTGGGGCTTGGCAACCGGTTCGAGCTCGGCAAAGGCACGATGTCTCTCGTTCTCAAGGGACCGATCACCCGGTGGTCATCGGCCATGGAGAACGCCAAAGGCACCCTCAGCATGCGCTTCGGCACGGGGCAGATCAAAAGCATCGATTTCAACAACCTGCTCAACCGGGCCAAAACGGACCGGTTTTTCAGCCTGAATGAAAAAACCGACGCCTGGCTGGCATTCGACCGGATGGAGATCAAGGCCAATATCATGGACGGCGTGGCGGCCCTCGAGACCGCGCAAGTCCAGATGAAATCCGGTGTGCTGAGCTTTGCCGGCATTGTCACCCTTATCGGTAAGAGCCTGGCCTTGACGGGCGACTATGCGGTGCCTGTTCCTGCCGCGGCACCTGCACCCGCCCCAGCGGCAACGCCAGCCCCTGCTCCAGCGCCCGCTGACGCGACGGCTCAAGCCGCACCCGCCGAGCAGAAGCCTGCGCCAGTATTCAATCACACGCGCTTCTTTATCGGCGGTTCCTGGGACAATCCGTTTATCTCGCCGATCATCGCACCGGCAAATTAGTGCATCGAGAGGTTAGTGACGGGCAGCGGCCTGCTCGTCCCGCGCCTTCTGCACCTCGCGGCGCTTGTTGGCAATCGACGCGATCACCACCCCCACCGCGACGACGGCGATCAGGATCGTACAGGCGGCATTGATCTCCGGCGTCACCCCGAGACGCACCTGCGAATAAATGCGCATCGGCAGGGTGGTGGCACCGGGACCCGAAGTGAAGCTTGAAATCACGAGATCATCGAGCGACAGCGTGAAGGCAAGCATCCAGCCGGATACCACCGCCGGCATGATCACCGGCAGGGTAACCTTGAAGAAGGTGGTGACCGGCGTCGCGCCGAGATCCATGGCCGCCTCTTCGAGCGAACGGTCGAACGTGACCAGGCGCGACTGCACCACGACGGCCACGAAACACATGGTGAATGTGATGTGGGCGAGCGTGACGGTCCAGATACCCCGGTCAAAGCCAATGGCCACGAACAGCAGGAGCAGCGACAGGCCGGTGATGACTTCGGGCATGACCAGCGGCGCATAGATCATCGCTGAAAACAGCATCCGCCCCCGGAAACGCGTATAGCGGGTGAGTGCGAGGGCACCAAGCGTTCCGAGGATTGTCGCGAAGGTCGCCGAGATCAACCCGACGCGGATGGTCACCCACGCCGCATCGATAAAGCTCTTGTTGTTGAACAGCGACACATACCATTTGGTCGAGAAGCCGGCCCAGACTGTGACGAGGCGGGATTCATTGAACGAGAAGACAACCAGCAGCACGATCGGCAGGTACAGGAACGCGAAACCGATGACCAGCGAGACGATATTGAAGCGGGACCAGGTGGTGTTCATGTCACTTCTCGCTTTCCTGGGCTTTGGCTTCCGACCGCTGGAACAGCACGATGGGCACGACGAGCAGCGCCAGCAGAACCACGGCGACCGCGGAAGACAGCGGCCAGTCACGGTTGGCGGAGAACTCGTTCCACAGGGTTTTGCCGATCATCAATGTCTCCGACCCGCCGAGAAGATCGGGAATAACGAATTCCCCGACGGCCGGAATGAAGACAAGGAAACATCCGGCGACAACGCCGGGCAGCGACAGCGGGAACGTGATTTTCCAGAAGGCGGTGATGGGCGGGCAGCCAAGATCCTCCGCCGCCTCGACCAGGGAATAATCCATCTTTTCCAGCGTCGAATAGATCGGAAGCACCAGGAACGGCAGATAGGAATAGACAATGCCGATCAGCACCGCGGTATTGGTGTTGAGAATGTTCAGGGGCGTGTGGATGACATTGGCCCACATAAGAAACTGGTTGAGCAGCCCCTCTGGCTTGAGAATACCGATCCACGCATAGACGCGGATAAGGAAGCTTGTCCAGAAGGGCAGGATCACCAGCATCAGTAGGGTTGACCGGACGGTGGCTGGCGCGCGTGCCATGCCGTAGGCGATGGGATAGCCCACCAGCAGCGTCAGGAATGTCGAAATGGCGGCAATGATCACGCTGGACAGATAGGCTTTGACATAGAGCGGATCGCTGCCGAGGAAGGTATAATTGTCCCAGGAGAACTGCGACACGCTGTTGACCAGCCCCTGCCAGCCCGCCCAGACATCAATCGTCGGCGTATAGGGAGGTATCGCCATCGTCACTTGCGAGAGTGAAATCTTGAAAACGATTATGAACGGGATGAGGAAGAAAATCAGCATCCACAGATAGGGAACGCTGATGACGAGGCGGCTGACGACGGACGCGATCAGTTTTTGCATGGCAGCCCCCTAAGCCGTCAACAGAATGCCGGCGTCGGTATCGAAATTGACCCAGACCTTGTCGTCATAGCCAAGCGGGTCTTCGACCGTGCGCACCGCGTTCAAACTGGCTGCCTTGATGATCCGGCCACTTTCAAGCCGGACGTGGAAAACCGTCATGTCGCCGAAATAGGCGATATCGTAGAGTTCGCCATGCGCCGCGTTGACGGCAGTGTTTGCCGGTTCCTTACGGCTGAGGCGAATTTTCTCCGGGCGGATGGCAAACCCGACGGACTGGCCGGTGGAGCAGTCGCGCGTTGCATCCGTGCGAATGGTGATCCTGTCGGCCGGGACATCGATGTCGACCTTGCCGGGCATCACTGTCGAGGCCGTACCTTCGAACATGTTCACATTGCCGATGAAATCCGCCACAAATTTGGAATTCGGGGCTTCGTAGACTTCCGCGGGCGTTGCCACCTGCTTGACTTTGCCCTTGTCCATGACGGCGATACGATCGGCCATGGTCATGGCCTCCTCCTGGTCGTGCGTCACGACGACGAAGGTCAGGCCAAGCTTCATCTGCAGGTCCATCAGCTCGAACTGCGTTTCTTCACGCAGCTTCTTGTCGAGCGCCCCCAACGGTTCGTCCAGCAGCAGGACCTTTGGCCGTTTGGCAACGCAGCGGGCAAGCGCCACGCGCTGACGCTGGCCGCCGGACAGCTGATGCGGCTTGCGTTTGGCGAACTGCTCTAGCTTGACCAGCTTGAGCATTTCCGCAACACGCGCGTCGATTTCATTCTTCGGCATGCCATCCTGCTTCAGACCGAAAGCGATGTTGCCCTCGACCGTCATGTGCGGGAACAGGGCATAGGACTGGAACATCATGTTCACAGGCCGCTTGTAGGGCGGGATGCCGCGCATATCCTGGCCGTCAAGCAGGATACGGCCCGAGGTCGGTTCTTCAAATCCGGCCAGCATGCGCAGGAGCGTGGACTTGCCGCAGCCGGATGCGCCGAGAAGGGCAAAGAATTCACGATCGTAGATCGTCAGGGACAAGTCATCGACAGCGGTAAAGTCACCAAACTTTTTGGTTACATTCTCGAAGGAAATATAGGGTTTTGCTTCAGGATCATTCCAAGGTGCGAATTTACGGCGAAAGCTTCCCAGTGATTTCATGATTGCCCCGGCATTTTGGTCTTGACGTTAAAAACCCCGGCATTTTCTGCCGGGGTTTTCTCGAGATTTACTGGCCTGTTACCACTTTGGTCCAGAGCCGCGTGACGGTTCGCTGCGTTTTCGTATCGTAAGGCGTCACGGTAAAGAGCTTGGCCAATGTGGCCGCATCCGGATAGACCGACGGATTTTCCAGAATGGCCTTGTCGATGAATTCCTGCGAGGCCTTGTTGCCATTGGCATAGGACACGAAGTTCGAGGCCTTCGCTGCAACTTCCGGACGCATGATGTAGTTGATGAACTCGTGGGCTTCGGCCACATGCGGTGCATCGGCAGGGATGGCCATCACGTCAAACCACATCTGCGCACCCTGCGACGGAATGGCGTAGTCCAGCTTCACACCAGCATTGGCCTTTTCCGCACGCGACTTGGCCTGCAGGATGTCGCCGGAATAGCCGAGTGCCAGACAGATATCGCCGGCAGCGAGTGCATTGATGTATTCCGACGAATGGAACTTGCGGATCGACGGGCGAACCGCTGTCAACAGGTCTGCGCCCTTGGCGAGATCGTCGGGATTCTTGCTGTCCGGATCGAGGCCGAGATAGGCCAGCGTGGACGGCAGGACATCCGAGGCAGAATCAAGCACATGGACACCGCAATCCTTGAACTTGGCCGCCATTTCCGGTTTGAACAGGATGTCCCAGTTCGGACGCGCATCCGATCCGAGAATTTCCTTCATCTTGTCGACATTATAGCCAAGGCCCGTGGTGCCCCACATATAGTCGACGGCATACAGATTGCCCGGATCGTATTTTTCAATGCGCTGGTTGATCACATCCCACATGTTCTTCAGGTTCGGCAGCTTCGACTTGTCGAGCTTCTGGAACACACCGGCGGCAATCTGGCGTTGCAGGAAGGATGCGGTCGGCACGACGACGTCGTAACCGGTTCCACCTGCCAGCAGCTTGGTTTCGAGGATTTCATTGGAGTCGAAGGTATCATAGACAACCTTGATGCCCGTTTCCTTGGTGAAGTCAGCCAGGATGCTGTCATCAATATAATCGGACCAGTTGTAGACATTGACAACGCGTTCCTGCGCGCCGGCTGCCGTGGCAAGCCCAAGGGCGAAAGTGGCCGTTAAAAGGATGGATTTGATACCCATAAAATGCCTCCATGCTGCTGGCACCTGATCTTTCAGCCGTGCCAGGGGTTCCCAAATTTCCCCTACCTTTTTAGATTGCGATCACTTCGTCAACAGGGTTGCAGCAACTCCCTCATCTAAAGTTGCAGATCAACGCAATTTTGATCGCAGCATTTTGGCGCACGGCGTCAGGCTGGTGGCTTTCGTGTCAAAGCCGCACGCTGGCGCCGGTATTCCCAGCCCAGATGAAAGAGCAACGCACAAAGGATGATACCGCCGCCGATGATGGTGCGCTGCGTCGGGACTTCATTGTGCAAAAGCCAGACCCAGACGGGCCCGAGCACGGGCTCGAGCGTTCCGATCAATGCGGCGAGCGCCGAGGGGATAAGACGGGCGCCACTGACGAAAAGGGCAAGGCCGAGACCAAGATTGACGGCCCCAAGAGCAAACAGGAAACCGAAATCCCGCGCGCTCGCCGAGAATGATCCGCTCATCACCGAGGCCGCACAGGCGGCCATCACCACGCCGAGAAAAACCGCGGGTGTCATGCGCAGGTGCGCCTTGCGCCGCGTGATCACCGTGGCGGACGCAAAGGCGATGGCAATCAGCAAGGCGAGAAGGTCGCCGATGGGGGAAACTGCGCCATCCAGCGAATCGGAAACCATGATGGCAACGCCGGCGATCACCACGGCAATAGCACCCCAGGTTGCAAGGCTGACCCTTTCGCGAAAGAGCGCCCAGGAAATCAGCGCCGCCAGCAGCGGCACCGCCGCCTGGAGCAGCAGGACATTGGCAACCGTCGTGTAGGACAGGGCAACGATGAAGCAGGACGACGCGATGGCAAAACAGATGCCGACGCCCACCCCGGCCAGCCCCATGTTGCGGAACAGCCGCAACGTTCCGTGCGGACCATCGCGAACCAGCATGAAACACAAAAGGAAAAGCCCGGCGAATACGGACCGCCAGAACACCACGGTCCAGTTATCCGTGGTTTCAAGAAAACGGGTCAGAGCGCCGCCCGTACTCCAGGCGATTGCCGAGCCTGCAACCAGCAGACAGCCGACCGCGGTCTCCGACGCGCTCTTGGCGGGATCGGGCGCAGCAACCGGCGGCAGCGGGACGGACGAAACACTCATGCGGGTACAATGCCAAATTTCAAATCTGCGGTGAGTTTGGGAAACGACTGGAGATTGTCGCTTTCTGCATCGTTTTCGCGCGCAAATCCAGCGGCATCATTGAAAATCGAAGGCACTGAGACCCGTCACCATCTCATCCAGCCCCAGCGGACGGGTGACCGGCGGCTCGGCACGCGAAAGACAGGCGGACCGCTCGCAGAGACGGCAGGCCGGACCGACCGGCGTCGCACCAATATTCCTGCCGCCGAGCGCAGCGCCATAAACCGTTTCATCGGCGAAACCGATATCGCAGCCGAGCAGGATCGCCGTGCGCCGCGGGCGTTCATTGAAACTGCCTTGCGGCCCCTCAAGCGTGCGGGCAATGGTCATGAATTCAGCGCCACCCGGCATCTCGATGGCTTCGACCAGAATCTGCCCCGGCTGGGCAAAGGCGGCATGCACCGCCAGCTTTGGACACTCGCCGCCGAAGCGCGACTGCGGATAGCCCTGCGCCCCGGCCCGGCGGAAACGGTTGCCCGCATGATCCACCTCCAGCATGAAGAACGGAATGCCCGCAGCCCCCTGTCTTTGCAGGGTCGTCAACCGGTTGGCCGCCTGCTCGAAGGAGACATTGAAACGCGAGCGCAGCACGTCGACATCATAGCGGGCGCGCAGGGCGGCGGTCTGGAATGCCTGATACGGCATCATCAGGGCCTGAGCGGCATAACGGGCGAGCTCGAACCGGGCGATGCGGCGCGCTTCGTCGGAGGATAGCTTCAGCTCCTGGATCTCCGCCGCGATGACCACCTGCATGCGGATGAGCACCGCCTCGATGGCCAGCTCGCGCAATTGATCGAATGGCGACAGCCGTTCCGAGATGAACAGGCGCTGCGAATGGCGGTCATAGCGCCGCCGCCAGTTCGGCATGGTCGCGACCGGCAGGACGCGCACCGTGATTCCGTGCTCGCTTTTCAGCCATGCCTTCAAGGCGCCTGAGAGATCATCGCCCGGCTTGATCAGATGGATGAAGCTGTCGACCTCCCCTTCAATGCGGGCAAAATGATTGGGCTTGCGCTCCAGCACTTCGCGCACTTCGCTGAGCGGCAAACGCGTCGCCGACAGCGACGGCACATGCCCTTCCTTTGCCAGCATTCCCGAGAGGTCGGACAGGCGCTCCAGCGATTCCCGGTAGGCACGATAAAGCTTGATGACACCAGCCGCCGCATTGGGTGCGGCATCGCCGATCTCGATCAGCTCCTGGTCGCCGGGCAATTCACCATTGAGCAAGGGATCGGAAAACACTTCTTTCAGTGCCGCCATGGACGAGCCGGTTTCGACCTGCAGCGTATCGAGTTCGATCTTGTAGGTCGATGACAGCTTCAACAGCAGCTGCACCGTCAGCGGACGCTGGTTGCGCTCGATGAGATTGAGGTAGGACGGCGAAATGCCCAGCGCTTCGGCCATGGCCGTCTGCGTCAGCCCCTGCTCGTTGCGGATGCGCCGGATGCGGGGACCGGCGAATATCTTGCCTTCAGCCATTTCCACTCCTCAAGTCAGCAATATTGACAAAATTTACACAATTTCAGGCAATCAACCAATATTACAAAATTTACAGATTTACAAATCTTATTTGTCAAAGCAGCGACATGCTAACTCGATAAATCCGCCAATTACGGCGATATTTATTGGAATTACTGCATCGCAATGTAAATTCAGTCACATGAACGCAGCCATCGAAACTCCCAAACGACCTGTCTGCGATCGCGTCAACAGAAGCTGGAGAAAGATAATGACTGATTTTTACAATCTCGTACCCAATGCTCCGGGAGGTCGGTTCGATGGTATTGAACGTCCCTATACGCCTGACGATGTCAAAAAACTGCGCGGTTCGGTTCAGATCAAATATACTCTTGCTGAAAACGGCGCCAACCGACTGTGGCAGCTCATCCACGAAGACGGCTTCGTCAATGCCCTTGGCGCTCTGTCGGGCAACCAGGCGATGCAGATGGTGCGTGCGGGCCTTAAGGCGATTTATCTCTCCGGCTGGCAGGTTGCAGCCGACGCCAATACCGCTTCCGCCATGTATCCTGACCAGTCACTGTACCCTGCAAACGCTGCGCCGGAGCTTGCGAAACGCATAAACAAGACGCTGCAGCGCGCCGACCAGATCGAAACCGCAGAAGGCAAGGGTCTGTCAGTCGATACATGGTTCGCACCGATCGTTGCCGACGCGGAAGCCGGCTTCGGCGGCCCGCTCAATGCCTTCGAGATCATGAAGGCTTTCATCGAGGCTGGCGCTGCGGGCGTGCATTATGAGGACCAGCTGGCATCGGAAAAGAAGTGCGGCCATCTCGGCGGCAAGGTTCTGATCCCGACCGCTGCCCATATCCGCAACCTGAATGCCGCGCGGCTTGCTGCCGACGTCATGGGAACGCCGACACTGGTCATCGCCCGCACGGATGCGGAAGCCGCAAAGCTTCTGACCTCGGATATTGACGAGCGCGACCGCCCATTCGTCGATTATGATGCCGGACGGACCACGGAAGGCTTCTATCAGGTCAAGAACGGTCTCGACTCCTGCATCGCCCGGGCGATCGCCTATGCGCCGCATGCGGACCTGATCTGGTGCGAGACGTCGAAGCCGGATCTCGAACAGGCCAAGCGTTTTGCCGAAGGCGTGCGCAAGCAACATCCGAACAAGCTGCTCGCCTACAACTGCTCGCCGTCGTTCAACTGGAAGAAGCATCTGGACGAAGCGACGATTGCCAAGTTCCAGCGCGAGCTGGGTGCGATGGGCTACAAGTTCCAGTTCATCACGCTGGCCGGGTTCCATCAGCTCAACTTCGGCATGTTCGAGCTGGCCCGCGGCTACAAGGAACGTCAGATGTCCGCCTATTCGGAGCTGCAGGAAGCGGAATTCGCCGCCGAGGTAAACGGCTACACCGCCACCAAGCACCAGCGCGAGGTTGGAACGGGCTATTTCGATGCGGTCTCGCTGGCCATCACGGGCGGTCAGTCGTCGACAACGGCCATGAAGGAATCGACCGAGACGGCACAGTTCCGTCCGGCAGCCGAGTAACAGGCACCCAATCCGGACCGCCGGCGAGGCCCTTACATGCCGCCGGTCCACCCCGGGCAGTCACAGGGACCGCCCACTGCAACGCCAGAAACAAGGAGCATCATCATGGCACCGCAGACACGCGTGAAGGAACGGGCCGAGGAGCAATCATCGGCCATGAATGCAGACCAGCAGGCTGTCATTCGCATGGTCGCGAATGATCTGCATCGCCTCAACCAATCCGTCATGAAGGCAGTGGATGCCGGCGTGTCCGTGGAGCTGGTCCGCTCCGCCCGCCACCACGGCGGCGACGGCAACTGGGGCGACCTGCTGATCCCGGTGGTCGTCACCCGGCAATAGCTCACCGTGGCCTTCTCTGGTTTCGGTCTGGAACCAGCACGGCGCGCTGAACCGTCCGCAAGCGATTGCGGACGGTTTTGGTTTTTGACGGCGAATTAGCCGAAAGTCTGGATTGATTGACGTCATCGCATTTGTAATCTAATTATTACATGCTTGAGATACGTCAAACACAGGTCTTCGCGGATTGGCTGGATCGCCTGAAGGACAGGCACGCCAGGCATATGATAGCGCAAAGGATTGTGCGTTTTCGGCATGGGCACAGCGGCGACGTGCAGCCTGTCGGCGAGGGTGTCAGCGAGCTTCGTCTTCACCACGGCCCCGGCTATCGCCTTTATTTTGTCCAGCATGGAACGGTGTTGATCATTCTTCTGTGCGGTGGCGACAAAAGTAGCCAGCAGAAAGACATCCGGAAGGCTAAAGCTCTCGCTGCGGATTTGGAGAAAGAAAAATGACGATCAGGACAACCCCCTTCGACCCGGCGCGCTATTTCGATACGCCGGAGTCACAGGCCGAACTCTTGAGCGACGCATTTGAAACAGGCGATGCAAGCTATATTGCCGACGCCCTTGGAATCGTTGCCCGCGCAAAAGGCATGACACAAATTGCCAGGGAAGCAGGTGTCACGCGGGAAGCCCTGTACAAAACGCTGAGCGCCAAGGGCGATCCCAAGCTGACCACCTTGCTTGGCGTCCTGAAGGCGCTGGGTGTGCAGCTTGCTGTTACGCCGAAACACGCCGCATAGAGTTCAGCTTCGTACCTTTGCACCGTCCACAAGCGATTGCGGACGGTTTTGGTTTTTGACGGCAAAAAACACGACCACAATTTTCTCGTGCCAGCCTTCCCATAGCGATGAGTTTTGATCTATCATCCGAAAACCGCAATAAATTCTGGTGATTGATGCCTTCTGAAACCCCTGAGAAGAAACCCGCACGGACCTCAACGCGGCGGCGCACGCCTGCCTATGTCAAAGCCACACGCGGCGTAAAAAACTGGCGTGAAGCTTCCGAGTGGCTGGCCTGGCGGGATATCGAAGACATCGAATGCATCACTCCCGATCAGGCGGGCGTTGCCCGCGGCAAGATGATGCCGTCGAAGAAATTCACCTCCAATACATCCTTGGCGCTGCCTTCCGCCGTGTTCATGGCGACGATTTCCGGTGACTATCCCGAAGACGGCTATGGCTTCTCTTATCCGGAAGACGACGGCGACCTCAAACTGATGCCGGATTTGTCGACCCTTTCCGTCGTGCCCTGGGAGAGCGATCCCACGGCACAGGTCATTTGCGACCTCGTGAACAAGGATGGCGCCGCGGTGGAATTCACCCCGCGCAACGTGCTCAAGCGCGTTGTTGCCGCCTACAACAAGAAGGGCCTGAAGCCTGTCGTCGCGCCCGAAATCGAGTTCTATCTCGTCAAGAAGAACCCCGATCCCGATTATCCGCTGACCCCGCCTGTCGGCCGGTCCGGCCGGGCGATTGGCGGTGGCCAGGGCTATTCCATCGCCGGCGTCAACGAGTTCGACGAGCTGATCGACGATATCTATCATTTCTCCGAGGGTCAGGGCCTGGAGATCGACACGCTGATCCATGAAGAGGGTGCGGCACAGCTGGAAATCAACCTGCGCCATGGCGATCCCGTCGAGCTTGCGGACCAGGTGTTCCTGTTCAAGCGCACCATCCGCGAAGCGGCGCTGAAGCACGATATGTATGCAACCTTCATGGCCAAGCCCATCCAGGGCCAGCCCGGATCGGCTATGCATATCCACCAGTCGATCGTCGACAAGAAGACCGGGCGCAACGTGTTTTCCAATCCCGACGGCAGTGAAAGCGAGGCCTTCCGCCACTTCATCGGCGGCATGCAGAAGCACGTTCCGGCCTCTCTGGTCATGTTCGCGCCTTACGTGAATTCATACCGGCGGCTGACACCGGCGGCTTCTGCGCCGGTCAATGTCAAATGGGGCTATGACAACCGCACGACGGCCTTCCGCGTGCCGCGTTCGGATCCCAATGCCCGGCGTGTGGAAAACCGCATTCCGTCGTCCGACGCCAATCCCTATCTTGCCCTGGCGGCGTCGCTCGCCTGCGGCCTGCTCGGCATGAACAACCGGATCGAGCCGGATGCGCCTGCGTCGACAACGGTCAATGACAACCTCATCGAACTGCCGCGGGGGCTGATCGAGGCGACCATATTGTTCGAGCAGGACAAGGACCTGACGGCCATGCTGGGACAGTCCTTTGCCATCACCTACGCAGCCATCAAGCGTGCAGAATTCGAGACTTTCATGGAGGTTATCAGTCCGTGGGAGCGTGAATATCTGCTGTTGAACGTCTGATTTGAGCGAGGTTGCTTTGGTTGCAGGAGCACTGTGCGTGGTTCGACAAGCTCACCATGAGGAAGAGGAAGGCCTGCAGAATCGGAATTGCAGCCAATACCTTTCCCTCATGGTGAGCTTGTCGAACCACGCACTATGGCCTTGCAGCAAGCCAGCAAACAAGATTGCTTCATAACATGCCCTACCAATCCCCGATTTCCCCCGGCGTCTCCTGGTATGAGTCGACCATTGCGGATCGCACCGAATATCCGGCACTGGACGGTTCGCGCACCGCCGACGTTGTCATCGTGGGCGGCGGCTTTACCGGCCTTTCCGCCGCCGTTCACCTCGCCTCGGCGGGCGTCGACGTCGTCCTGCTGGAAGCCTACCGTTTCGGTGACGGCGCCTCCGGGCGCAATGGCGGTCAGCTCGGTACCGGGCAGCGCGCCTGGGCGGAGGAGCTGGAAGGACAGTATGGCTTTACCCGCGCCAAGGCGCTGTTCGACCTTGCCGAAGAGGCGAAGGCGCACCTTCTGCAGTTCGCCGACACGCACAAGATCGACATCGAATTCGTGCCGGGGCAAATGTCCGTTGTGCACAAGAAGCGCTATCTGAAAGATTACCGCGCCCACGCGGAACTGATGGCAACCCGTTTCGGCTATCCGCACATTCATTACATGGATGCGGCGGAGACAGCGGAACGCCTCGGCTCCACGCGCTATCTCGGCGGCGTCTACGATGCGGGCACCGGTCATATCCAGCCGATGAAACTTGTGGTTGGCACGGCACAAGCAGCAGCCCGGGCCGGGGCCCATCTTCACGAGAATACAAGAGTTACCGGCATCACCTCGCAGAACGGACGGGTGACGGTGGCAACGGCCAAAGGCAACGTGACGGCCGCCAAATGCCTGATCGCGGTCAACGCCTATGGCGGCAATCTTGAACCGGTCAGCGCTTCGCATGTCATGCCAATCCGTTCCTTTATCGGCGCCACCGTTCCGCTTGGCGAAAACAGTCCGGTCCTGCCCGGCGGTGAAAGCGTCGATGACTCGCGCTTTGTCGTGCGCTATTTCCGCCGCTCCAAGGATGGGCGGCTGCTGTTCGGCGGACGGGAAGCCTATACCGCAGACAATCCGCTTGATATCAGCACCCATATCCGCCGGCAGATCGCCGAGATTTATCCGGCACTCGCCGACGTGGAAATCACGCAGGCCTGGGGCGGCTCCGTCGGCATCACCCTGCCCCGGCAGCCTTTCGTGCGCGAAGTCATGCCCAACGTCATTTCGGCGGGCGGCTATTCCGGTCATGGCGTGATGCTGTCGAACTATGTCGGCAAGCTCTATGCCGAGACTGTCGCCGGCAACCGCGACCGCCTGAAACTGCTGGAAGAGCTGAAAGTACCGGCCTTTCCGGGCGGGCGCACCTTCCGCGCGCCGCTGCTGTTTCTGGCACTCAGCTGGTATGCCCTGATGGACCGGATCTGAATCCCAGCTAATTTCCCCGGTACACGGGCGCCCGCCGCCCGATCCAGGCATTCAACCCTTCCCGCGTATCGTGCGAGGCGGCGACACGGGCAAACTGTTCGCTTTCCATCTGCAGCCCCTCGCCGATGGGCATGTTCAGCCCGCGTGTTACGGCGGTGATGATGCCCGCAGCCACCACCGGGGAATGACGCAGAATACGTCCGGCAAGCTCAAGCGCTGCGGGAAGCAGGTCTTCGTGGGGAACCACTTTATTGACAAGCCCGAGTTCCAGGGCTCTCGCCGCTGAAAAGGTATCGCCGGTCAACAACAGTTCCAGCGCGCGCTTGCGGCCGGCGAGGCGCGGCAGGCGCTGGGTACCGCCAAAGGTTGGCGGGATGCCGATATTGATTTCAGGCTTGGCAAACACGGCCCGCTCGCTCGCAACGGCCAGATGCGCTGCCTCGGTGATTTCACAACCGCCGCCGAAGGCAATGCCATTGACGGCAGCAATGATCGGCTTGCGAAACGCCTCCATGCGCGCGGTCATCGCCTGCCCCCGCCGCACGAACGCCCTGACGGCGATATCGATGCCCTCGCCTATGCTTTGCGAGAATTCATGAATGTCTCCGCCCGCCGAAAATGCCCGGTCGCCTGCGCCTGTCAGAATGACGGCGCGGATGCCGGGATCATCCTCGATGCGATCGAGAAGCTGCAGCAGCAGATCATTGGTTGCGTAGTTTAGGGCATTGAGCTTTTCCGGCCGGTTCAGGGTCAGAAACGCGATATTGCCTTTGATTTCGAAGAGCACGGGATCGGACATCGATTTTGCCTTTCACTGGGAAGGATCAAGGCCGAAGATGTAATGCTCCGTGCGCATTGTGTATATTCACTGGTTAGTATACTTTTTCGTCATGCCAAAGACGTCCGACCCGACCCGCGACCGCATTCTCGATGCTGCCAGCCGCCTGTTCTATGCGGAGGGCATTCGTGCTGTCAGCGTGGATGCCGTTGCGGAAGCGGCGGAGCTCACAAAGCGGACGCTGTACTATCATTTCAAGAGCAAGGACGATCTGGTTGCCGCCTATCTCCAATCGCGCGACCATCCCAATCTCGCGCTGTTTGCCAAGTGGTTCAACGCGGCGGACGGCACGATTGCGGACAAGGTCGAAGCGATCTTCACCCATCTGGCCAGGGCTGCGCGGCACAAAAAATGGAAGGGCTGCGGTTTCCTGCGGACAGCTGCCGAACTGGCCAACATGCCCGGCCACCCGGCCATCAAGGTCGGTTCCGCGCACAAGAAGAAATTCGAGGCGTGGCTGGCGGATGTTCTGGCAACAGCCGGCGTGGAAGAGCCGCAAGGCCTCGCCCGGCAGATCGTGCTGCTGATGGACGGGGCCTTTTCCATCATGCTTGTCCATCGCGATGCCAGCTATGTCGAGGCGGCGGGCAAAGCGGCGGCGGCACTTGTTCACCTGTCTGAAATCAGGGATGCCGAGCGATATTCGCTTGCAAACAAGCCTCAGTTGTCCAGATAGCTTCCGGGACTGTAGAGAAGCTGGACTCGCCTGGCATTCATCAACTGCTTGGGAGAGAACCAGAAAAATCTCTCGCTCTGCGGATCGTCATCGATGGCAAATTGCAGGCTGCGGAAAATGGCCAGCCAAACGAGTTTCGAACAATAGAAACCGGAATCGTCGTTCAAATCCAGATTGAAGAATTCATAGGGGCGGCCAAGATATTTTTTTGCTTCAGCTGGGATTTCGGACCGCTGCTCTTTCGACAAGTCGTCAACGCGGCCATGCCATACTTCTTCGCCCGGGCGGGAAGCAAGCCAGTCTTCATAGGAATGCCTGATCACGCCTTGGCCCGAGACTGCCTCAATCACAAACGGCGCGCCATCGCAAATTTCGAGGATAGCCACATGTCCAACGTAGACGATCGATCCCGTCCCCAATGACGCCGCGTTCAGGGTTTGCGACCCGTGATATTGTCTGGCGAACGCTTCAAAACTCAGCCGATTGAGCCGGTCTTCTTGCGATGCGGCGAAATCCGGATCGGATTTTGCTACCTGCTCCAGATAAGCGCTCTTCTCGGCTTCGAACTTTTGCCTGTCGTAAAAATCAGTTGGAATCTGCCGCATGTCAGGCGCGTAGGACGCGGAATAGGGAACGATAACGCCCGGCTTCTTCGGCCACACAAAATCACCTGACTGGAACTCCGACGGATCGGGCCGCAACGTTTTCGCCGTGGTGACAGGCTCTGATGCCGCCAAGCTACACCTTCCTCACAATCACGCTGCCGACGGAATAGCCGGCACCGAAGGAGCAGATGACGCCAAGACTGCCCGGTGCAAGGTCGTCGGAATATTGGGAGAAGGCGATGATCGAGCCTGCAGAGGACGTATTGGCATAGTCCTGCAGGATGTTCGGCTGTTCTCCCGCTTCCGGTTCACGCCCCAGCACCTTCGAGCCGATCAGATCGTTCATGCCCTTGTTGGCCTGATGCAGCCAGAGCCTCGACAGATGCGCCGGTGCGATATTCTCGTCGGCAAGGTGGGTAAGGATCAGGTCGGAAACGATCGGCACGACCTGCTTGAACACCTTGCGGCCTTCCTGGCGGAACAGCATGTCGCGGCGGTCTGTCATGTGGCCCTCGCGCGTGCGGCGCAGGAACCCGTTATTGTTGCGGATATTGTTGGAGAACTGGGTCAGGCAGCGGGTCGAGATGATCTCGAACCGGTCCGATGCGGTTGCGAGGTCGTCGCGCTCCAGCAGCACTGCGGTGCAGACATCGCCGAAAATGAAATGACAGTCGCGGTCACGCCATTCGAGATGGGCGGAGCAAATCTCCGGGTTGACCATGAGGATGGCACGGGCTGACCCCGAGCGGATCATGTCGGCAGCCGCCTGAATGCCGAATGTCGCCGACGAACAGGCAACGTTCATGTCGAAGCCGAAACCCTGTATCCCGAGCGCTTCCTGCACCTCGATGGCAATCGCCGGATAGGGGCGCTCGTGATTGGACGCGGCGCAGATCACGGCATCCACGTCGGCAGCGGTTCGGCCAGCCTTGGCCAGCGCCGCGGTTGCCGCCTTGACCGCCATTTCGGCCATGACTGACAGTTCATCGTCACTGCGCTCCGGCAGGACAGGATGCATGATCGCCGGATCGAGAATTCCCGACTTGTTGAGCACGTAGCGCCGCTCGATCCCCGATGCGCGGACGATGAAGTCTTCCGCGGACATCGTCATCGGTGCGCGCGTGCCTGCCGCAATCTCATCGGCATGGATTTCGTTCTGCCGCGCGGCATAGCTGTTGAATGCTTCAACGAGTTCGGCATTGCTGATGGAGAGTTCCGGCGTAAAGACACCGGTACCACTTATGACAACCTTATGCATGGCGTTTCCATAGTTTTTATCTGTCTCAAGCGTTAGACGCTCAAACGTCCGCGCGCAAGTTGTCATCAAGAGTTCACGCGCCGGCCTTAGCGTTCCCCCTAGTGTTTGAAGCAAATACTGGGGATTTTCTGATGACGGTAAGCAATGCGACTGACACACGTCTGTTGAAAGACGAACACCCGCTCGACAAACCAAGCAATTTAGGCAATTGGCCTAATTATGCGGTGGTCGCCATCCTGATCGGCGGCCTTTTTTATGTTGGATATTCACTCACCCAGGATTTGACCAGCTCGGTCGCCGTGCCGTGGATTCTTCTGGGGCTTGCACTGGTTACGGCCCTGGGCTTTGAATTCGTCAACGGTTTTCACGACACCGCCAATGCCGTTGCAACGGTGATCTATACGAATTCGCTGCCCGCCGAGATCGCCGTGATCTGGTCGGGCATTTTCAATTTTCTTGGGGTCATGACCGCAAGCGGCGCCGTTGCCTTCGGTATCATCTCGCTTCTGCCGGTGGAACTGATCATGCAGGTCGGTTCGAGCGCCGGTCTTGCCATGGTGTTTTCGCTGTTGACCGCCGCCATTCTGTGGAACCTCGGCACCTGGTATCTGGGCCTGCCTGCCTCCAGCTCGCACACGCTGATCGGTTCGATCGTCGGCGTCGGTCTCGCCAATCAGTTCCTGGCCCCGACAGGCACTGCCACCAGCGGCGTCGACTGGTCGAAGGCCACGGAAGTCGGCATGTCGCTGCTGATTTCGCCGCTCGTCGGCTTCGGCATGGCTGCCCTGCTGCTGCTGGCAATGCGGCTGCTGATCAAAAACAAAGCGCTCTATGAAGCGCCGAAAGGCCAGACTCCTCCGCCTTTGTGGATCCGCGGCCTGCTGATTTTCACCTGCACCGGTGTCAGCTTCGCCCATGGCTCCAATGACGGCCAGAAGGGTATGGGCCTGATCATGCTGATCCTGATCGGCGTCGTGCCGACATCGTTCGCGCTCAACCGCACTCCGGATATCAATTATCTCGAAGCCTACAAGTCCGCCGCAACCGCAGCCGCGACGACCTTGCGCAGCTACGAAAAGCCCGGCATCACAGTCACCGACGCCAATGCGGTGGTCAGCAATGCGGTGCGCAACAAGACATGGAGCGATGAAACCACCGTTGCCTTGCGCCAGTTCATTGACCAGACCAACGCCAGCATATCGCCCTACGGCTCCGCATCGACGGTTCCGGTCGGCATGGTCAGCAACACCCGCAACAACATGTATCTGACCGGCGAAGCGTTGAAGCTGATCGACAAGGCCAAGCTGCTGCCGATGCAGCCCGCTGACCTTGCCACCATCAAGACCTACCATCAGGCCATCGACAATGCGACGAAGTTCATCCCGACCTGGGTGAAGGTTGCCGTGGCGTTGGCCCTCGGTCTGGGCACAATGGTCGGCTGGCGCCGGATCGTCGTCACCGTCGGTGAAAAGATCGGCAAGACCCACCTCACCTATGGGCAGGGTGCTTCGGCCGAACTGGTTGCCATGGGGACGATCTTCACCGCCGACACGCTGGGCCTGCCGGTCAGCACGACCCACATTCTCTCGTCAGGCGTGGCGGGGTCGATGGTGGCAAATGGCTCGGGCCTGCAGATGTCGACGGTGCGCAACCTGCTGATGGCCTGGGTGCTGACACTGCCGGTATCGATTGCCCTGTCCTTCACCCTGTTCGTGATCCTACGCCAACTGATTTAGGCCAGAATGAAAAATGGCCGGCAATGCCGGCCATTTTCGCTTGATCAGGATCCCTTCGGCGCATCGGCGCCTTCGGTTACCTCGGCCCAGGCATCAAAATCCCGCTGCAATTCAGTAATCTTGCTGCGGGCTCCGGCGAGCGCAAACTTGCCGAGCAGCAGGCGCAGGGGTGGCGTGTCCGCTTCCACGGCCTGGACGATCGCCTTGACCGCCCGCACCGGATCGCCCGGCTGATTGCCGCTGGATGTCCTGATCTGCTGCATGCGCTGATCGGACGTCTCGCGATAATCCTCAATGGTTGTGGGTGCCTCGTTGGCCGAGCGTCCGGCCCAGTCCGTGCGGAAACCACTGGGTTCCACAATCAGAACCTTGATCCCAAGGTGCGCAACTTCCTTGGACAGGGCTTCCGAAATCGCTTCGACGCTGAACTTGGTGGCATTGTAGAAGCTCACGGCCGAATTGGCCACGAGACCGCCAATCGATGAAATATTGACGACAGTCCCCGACCGCTGCTTGCGCATGACGGGCAGGACGGCCCGGGTCATGTTGACGAGGCCCCAGACGTTGATTTCGAACATCTTGCGCACTTCATCGATGTCGCTCTCTTCAAGCGAACCGAAATAGCCGATACCGGCATTGTTGACGAGCACATCGATACGGCCGAAGCGGGCTTCCGCCGCCTTGACGGCAGCGGCAATATCGTCCGCATTGGTCACGTCGAGTTTGAGGACAAGTGCCTTGTCTTCATTGCCCCGCGCCAGATCTTCGACCTGTGCGGGGTTGCGTGCGGTGATGACGGTGGGATAACCCAGTTCAAGCGTATGGCGCGCCAGCTCGCGGCCAAAACCGGTTGAACAGCCAGTGATAAACCAGACAGGTTTCGATGTCATGATGATGTCCTTGAAAGATGAGCCGCGCCGCTGATCGGACCACGATCAGCCGGATACAGCCATTGGGGAAATTGGACGACACTCCGGATGTAGGCCGATCTGCTTCCGGTTCAAGACAAAATCAGTTGATCCCGTCTAAATGCAGCGCCCGCCATCGACTTCCAGCGCCACGCCCGTGATGAACTCAGCCTCGCTGGAAGCGAGCCAAAGGGCCGCATTGGCGATATCGAGCGGTGTCGACAGGCGGCCGAGCGGGATCGAAGCCTTGAACTGCGCGCGCTTTTCCGGCGTGTCCTCGCCCATGAACAGGCTGAGCATGCCGGTATCGCCCGCCACGGGGCACAGGCAATTGACCCGGATATTCTTCGGTGCCAGTTCAACCGCCATGGATTTCGTCGCGGTGATCGCCCAGCCCTTGGACGCATTGTACCAGGTCAGGCCGGGACGCGGGCGCAGGCCAGCCGTCGAGGCCGTGGTGATGATGGAGCCGCCGCCCTGCATTTCCATGATCGGCACCACGGCAAGCGTCGCGTAGTAGATCGCCTTCATATTCACGGCCGTGATCAGGTCGAAGGTGCTTTCATCCACCTCCAGCATGGAACCGTTGCGGTGCGTGAACCCGGCATTGTTGATCATGATGTCAACGCGGCCGAATGTATCCATTGCGGCAGCAACCATCGCATCGATATCGTGTTTGCGCGAAACGTCCACCTCTACGGCAATCGCCTTTTTTCCGATGGCGGCAGCGACCGTTTCCGCGCCCTTGTGGTTCAGGTCGGCGACGACGACATTGGCGCCCTCTTCGGCAAAGCGCTTCGCCATTCCCTCGCCGAATCCGGCTGCTGCGCCGGTGATGATCGCTGTCTTGCCTGCCAAACGGGTCATGTCATTTCCTCATGCTATTGATTTTGAATGGGATTGTTCGGGGCGTCGGCCCGCTCAGTCGTGGCGGAACACGACCGTTTTGGTTGCGGACATATCGAAGAGCGCTTCAAAGCCCTTTTCCCGTCCGTGACCGGACTTCTTGAAACCGCCAAACGGCAGTTCGACGCCGCCGCCAGCACCATAGGCGTTGACGAAAACCTGTCCGGCACGAACTTTCTTGGCGACACGGTGCTGACGGGCACCGTCCCGGGTCCAGATACCCGCGACGAGACCGTAATCGGTGCCGTTGGCAAGCCTGATGGCATCCGCTTCGTCATCAAAAGCAAAGAGCGACAATACCGGCCCGAACACTTCTTCCTGTGCCAGAACCGAAGCGGGATCGACAGCGCCGAAAAGCACGGGAGCGACGTAATAGCCCTCCAGCGGCGCTTCGACATGAATGGAGCCGCGGGCAACAACCTCGATCCCGGACTCGGCAGCGGAGGTGATGAAGTTCTCGACCTTGCGCTTCTGCGCCGGGTTCACCATCGGGCCAAGGTCCAGGTCCATGTCGTGCGGTGCGGCGACAAGCTTGCTGAAGCGCTCGCCAAGGGCGGCAGCGACGTCATTATAGAGAGGACGCTCAATGAGGATACGGCTTCCCGCCGAGCAGGTCTGACCGCCGTTCTGGATGATGGCATTGACCAGAACCGGCAGGGCCTTTTCCACATCCGCATCGGCAAACAGGATTTGCGGCGACTTGCCGCCCAGTTCCATGGTGACGCCGCGATTGTTCGCAGCGGCGGCCTGCTGGATCGCGGTCCCGGTAACCGGCGAGCCGGTGAAGGTGACGTAATCAATCCCCGGATGCGATGACAGTGCGGCACCTGCATCACGGCCATAGCCGGTGATGACATTGAGAACGCCATCGGGAAATCCTGCCTCAATGGCCAGTTCACCGATACGGATGGTGGACAGCGAGGCATCCTCGGCCGGTTTGATGACCAGCGTGTTGCCCATCGCCAGCGCGGCGCCAACCACGCGCGCCATGATCTGCATCGGATAGTTCCATGGAATGATGCCGGCAACCACACCGTGCGGCTCGCGCAGCGTCAGCGCCGTGAAGCCGTCGAGAAAGGGAATGGTATCGCCATGAATCTTGTCGGCGGCACCGCCGTAGAATTCATAGTAGCGCATGGTCGCGGCGACATCCGCCTTGCCCTGACGGACCGGCTTGCCGGTATCGCGCGATTCGAGCGCCGCGAGTTCATCGCCATGCTCTTCGACGAGCTGGCCGAGCCGTGTCAGCAGGCGGCCACGCTCGAAGGCCGGCATCCGGCTCCAGGGTCCGTTTTCGAAGGCTTGCCGCGCTGCACGCACGGCGCGATCCACATCATCGGCATTGCCCGCCGGGATGGTGGCGAAGGGCAAACCATCGGACGGACACAAAACAGTGATCGTTTCCTGCGAGAGTGCGGCGACCCGCCGGCCATTAATGATATTCAGGAAATTCTTATCCTGTGCGACAATTCGAGAGAGATTCTGATCCATGACGGGTTCCTGCTTTGCGCCGATGGTATTGGAATTGAACCGTCTTGGGAATGCATTTTGACGCAGAAGACGGATCGGCGCTGGCCTTTTTAAATCGATTAGATTATACAGGCCTGCATCAGCGGAACACCTATTTTTGGCACAGCGAGACTTAATCTTATGACAAGCCAGATTATCCCGGTTGAACCTTTTGACTGCATCGTCTTTGGCGGCAGCGGCGATCTTGCCGAGCGCAAACTGATCCCCGCGCTCTATCAGCGCCAGCGGGACGGACAGTTGACGGAGCCCACGCGCATCATCGGCGCATCGCGTTCGGCCATGTCCAATGCCGACTACCGCAAGTTTGCGGAAGCCGCGATCAAGGAACATGTCAAACCAGAAGAAATCGACAAGAAGCAGGTCGAGCAATTCCTGCAGCGCCTGTCCTATGTTGCAGTCGATGCAACATCGGACAATGGCTGGGACGATCTCAAGAGCGCGATTGGCGACGCGAACAGGAAGATCAGGGCGTTTTACCTTGCGGTCAGCCCGAGCCTGTTCGGCGACATTGCCAGCCGCTTGAAGAAATATGAGCTGATCACCGATCAGACCCGCATCATCGTCGAAAAGCCGATCGGCCGCGATCTTAAATCCGCCATTGCGCTCAATGACACGATCGGCAGCGTCTTCAACGAACAGCAGATTTTCCGCATCGATCACTACCTCGGCAAGGAAACGGTGCAGAACCTGATGGCGCTGCGCTTTGCCAATGCGCTGTACGAGCCCCTGTGGAACTCGGCGCATATCGACCACGTGCAGATCACCGTCGCGGAAGCGGTCGGCCTCGAAGGCCGCGCCGGTTACTATGACACGGCCGGTGCGCTGCGCGACATGGTGCAGAACCACATGCTGCAGCTTCTCTGCCTTGTTGCGATGGAGCCTCCCGCATCCATGGATGCCGATGCCGTGCGCGACGAGAAGTTGAAAGTCCTGCGCTCGCTTGCCCGCATCGATGCCAAGAATGCCGAAGAGCTGACCGTGCGCGGCCAGTACCGCGCCGGTGCGTCCGCCGGCGGCCCGGTCAAGGGCTATCAGGAAGAACTGGGCGCGACGAGCAATACGGAAACCTTCGTCGCCATCAAGGCCGAGATCGCCAACTGGCGCTGGGCCGGCGTTCCGTTCTACCTGCGCACCGGCAAACGTCTGGCCACACGCGCATCCGAAATCGTCGTTTCGTTCAAGCCCATTCCGCACTCGATCTTTGGCGAGAGCGCGGGCCGGGTTGTCGCCAATCAGCTGGTGATCCGCTTGCAGCCCGATGAAGGCGTGAAGCAGTGGATGATGATCAAGGATCCGGGTCCGGGCGGCATGCGCCTGCGTCACGTTCCGCTCGACATGAGTTTTGCGGAATCGTTCCAGGTCCGCAGCCCCGATGCCTATGAACGCCTGCTGATGGATGTGGTGCGCGGCAACCAGACCCTGTTCATGCGCCGCGACGAAGTTGTTGCCGCATGGCGCTGGATCGATCCGATCCTGAAAGCCTGGACCGACAATGACCAGTCCGCAGCAGGTTACACCGCCGGTACATGGGGACCATCCGCGGCCATCGCCTTGATTGAACGCGACGGACGCACCTGGCACGAGACATGATCATGCAGCAGACACTGAACAGTTTTGCCGATGGAAACGCTCTTGCGGAAGCACTGGCGACCAGTGTTGCAGCACACCTGCAGGCCGCATGCGATGCGCGCGGCAAGGCGGTTCTGGCCGTATCGGGCGGAACCACCCCTGCCCGCTTTTTCAAGGCGCTGTCGGTCAAGGACCTGCCCTGGACCCGGATCACCGTCACGCTGGTGGACGAACGTTTCGTGCCGCCAAGCAATGACCGCTCCAACCAGAAGCTGGTGACGGAGCTGCTTCTGCAGAATGCCGCAGCGAAGGCCAATTTCGTCGGGCTCTATCATGCGTCTGCGGATGCGGACGCTGCGGTTCAATCCGCGGCGGCGGCCATCGCCGCACTGGGCCAGCCTTTCGACGTGACCATTCTCGGCATGGGCGGCGATGGTCACACGGCCTCGTTCTTCCCCGGCGGCGACCGCCTTGCCGACGCGATTTCGATGACGCAGCCGGCGCTCGTCCTGCCGATGCAGGCGGAAGGTGCCGGTGAGCCGCGCCTGACACTCACCCTGCCGGTGATCGTTCATTCCCGGTTCGTTGTCCTGCACATCGAAGGCGACGGCAAAAAAGCCGTTCTCGACAAGGCGCTTGGCGACGGGGCAACCGCTGACATGCCCATTCGCGCCGTGCTGCGACACACACCCATCAATCTTGAGATTTTCTGGGCTCCATAAGGAGAAAACCGATGACCGTCCTGCAAAGGGTCAAAAGCATTACCAACCGCATCCGTGAGAGGTCGATCCCGACCCGCGATGTCTATCTCGACCGTCTGCGCGAAGCTGCTTCCCACAAGCCGAAACGCGCTGCATTGGCCTGCGCCAATCTCGCCCACGGCTTTGCCGCCTGCGGACCGTCCGACAAGGCCGCGCTGGCTGGCGATGTTGTGCCCAATATCGGTATCATCACGTCATACAACGACATGCTGTCGGCGCATCAGCCGTTCGAAACCTATCCGCAGCTGATCAAGGCGGCCGTGCACGAGGCGGGCGGCGTAGCGCAGGTTGCCGGCGGCGTGCCGGCCATGTGCGATGGCGTGACCCAGGGACAGCCGGGCATGGACCTGTCGCTGTTTTCCCGCGATGTCATTGCCATGGCGACGGCCGTTGGCCTGTCGCACGACATGTTCGATGCGGCTGTCTATCTCGGCGTCTGCGACAAGATCGTGCCGGGCCTCGTCATCGGCGCGCTGACATTCGGTCACCTGCCCGCCGTGTTCATCCCGGCCGGTCCGATGACCACGGGTCTTCCCAATGACGAGAAGGCAAAAACCCGCCAGCTCTATGCGGAAGGCAAGGTCGGCCGCGACAAACTGCTGGAATCGGAATCCAAGTCCTACCACGGACCGGGAACCTGCACATTCTACGGCACGGCCAATTCCAACCAGATGCTCATGGAAATCATGGGGCTGCACACGCCGGGCTCGTCCTTCATCAATCCGGGCACGCCCTTACGCGAAGCATTGACGCGCGAGGCCGCCAAGCGCGCCCTTGCCATCACCGCGCTCGGCAATGAATACACGCCGGTCGGCGAAATGATCGACGAGAAGACCATCGTCAACGGCGTTATCGGGCTGCATGCCACGGGCGGTTCGACCAACCACACCATGCACCTCGTCGCCATGGCTGCGGCTGCGGGCATCAAGCTGACATGGCAGGATATTTCGGACCTTTCCGACGTGGTGCCGCTGCTCGCCCGCGTCTATCCGAACGGTCTCGCCGATGTGAACCATTTCCATGCGGCCGGCGGCATGGGCTACATCATCCGCGAATTGCTGGATGCAGGCATGCTGCATGAGGACGTCAAGACCGTCTGGGGCGAAGGCCTGCGTGCCTACACCATCGAGGTCAAGCTCGGCGAAAACGGCACGGTACAGCGCAATCCCATTCCAAGCGAAAGCGCCGACAAGAAGGTCCTGTCCACGGTCAAGGAACCGTTCCAGGCAACCGGCGGCCTCAAGATGCTGAAGGGCAATCTCGGCACCGCCGTCATCAAGACATCGGCAGTCAAGCCGGAACGGCGCATCATCGAGGCGCCTGCCATCGTGTTCGACAGCCAGGCGGCGCTGCAGGACGCTTTCAAGGCCGGAAAGCTCGACCGTGACTTTGTCGCTGTTGTCCGCTTCCAGGGTCCAAAAGCCAATGGCATGCCGGAACTGCACAAGCTCACGCCGCCGCTCGGCGTCCTGCAGGATCGCGGCCATATGGTCGCGCTGGTGACGGACGGGCGCATGTCGGGTGCCTCGGGCAAGGTGCCTGCGGCAATCCACGTGACGCCGGAAGCCTTGAGTGGCGGCATCATCGGCAAGATCCGCGACGGCGACATGGTGCGGCTCGATGCGGAAATCGGAACGCTCGACGTACTGGAAGACCCGGAGGTTCTCGCCGCCCGTCCCGAACCGGTTGTCGACCTCAGCCATAACAGCTACGGCATGGGCCGCGAACTGTTCGCCGCCTTCCGCAACGTGGTGGGCCGCGCCGACGAAGGCGCGTCGGTTTTCCGCTGATCAATAGGTGGTGCGGCGCTCATCGGAGGGTGAGCGCCCGAACTGCGCCCGGTAGCTCTGGGCAAAATAGGAATGGGATGTGAATCCCGTTGCCAGCGCCACGTCGAGAATAGGCGAATGCGTCTGCCGCAGCAGCTCGCGCGCCCGCTCCAGCCGCAGACTCATATAATAGCGCCCCGGCGTCATGTTGAGATGGCGCAGAAACAAGCGCTCCACCTGCCGGACGGACAAGCCGACAGCCTTGGCCAGCCGCACCGCCGATTTCGGCTGTTCGAGATTGTCGGCCATCAGCTCGACGATCTTGCGCAGCTTCTCAGATTTTCCGGTCAGGTCCCGCTCGGGCCCGATGCGCTGGCGATCCGTCTGCGAGCGGATGCGCTCATGATGGAACTGGTTGGCCACTTCATTGGCAAGGCCGGGATCGAAATCCTGCCGGATGATCTCCAGCATCAGATCGATCGAGGTCGTCCCGCCCGCGCAGGTATAGCGCTTGCGGTCGATCTCGAAAACATTGCCGGTGCATTCGATCTGCGGAAAACGCTCCTGAAAACCGGCGCGGTTTTCCCAATGGATCGTGCAGCGATGCCCTTCGAGCTGGCCTGCTTCGGCGAGGATGTAACTGCCGATATTGAGCCCGCCCAGCGCCGCACCGCGCCGTCCGAGATTGCGCAGCGCAGCAATCACCTTGGGTTTTTCTTCAAATTCGGTCGTCAGCCCGGCGCAGATGAAGAAAATATCGGCGGCGGGAAGCTCCGCCAGCGAATATTGCACATTGATCTGCAGACCGTTCGATGCGGTGACCGGCGCACCCGTGGCGGACACGGTGGTCCACCCGTAGAATGGCTCTTCCGCCATACGGTTGGCCGTGCGCATCGTATCGATGGCAGCGGCAAGGCTGAACATCGGGAATTTGTCGACAAGCAGAAAAGCGAAGGTTCTACTGACCTTGAGGGCTTCGGGCATATGCTGTTCTAACGACAATCCGGTTGCAAACCAATGAATTAGAAGCGGGGCGGCGTTTTTCCGGCACTGCGGTGGGCGGCAACCAGCGTGTTGGCCATCAGCATGGCAATCGTCATCGGCCCGACACCACCGGGAACCGGTGTCAGCGCGCCGGCGACGGGAGCCACGTCGGCAAAATCGACATCGCCGACAAGACGCGTCTTGCCTTCACCCCGCTCGGGAGCCGGAATGCGATTGATACCGACATCGATGACAGTCGCGCCGGGCTTCACCCAGTCGGCCTTGATCATCTGCGGACGGCCGACGGCGGCCACCAGAATATCGGCATTGCGGCAAAGGCCCGGCAGATCCTTCGTCCTGCTGTGGGCAATCGTGACCGTGGCATTGTGTGCGAGCAGCAGGTTGAACATCGGCTTGCCGACGATATTGGAACGGCCGACAACCACCGCATTGAGGCCGGAGAGATCACGGCCGAGAATGCGGTCGATCAGCAGCATCGAGCCCTCGGGCGTGCAGGGGACGAATGCGGTGTCGAGCTCGCCGGTCCCCAGCTTGCCGACATTGATGAAGTGGAAGCCGTCGACATCCTTGTCGGGTGAAATGGTCTGGATGATGCGGCCGGAATCGATGTGCTTGGGCAAAGGCAATTGCACGAGAATGCCATGGATGGCCGGATCGGCATTGAGCGTTTCCACCAGCCTGACCAGTTCATCTTCGCTCGTCTGTTCCGGCAGGGTGTGCTGCACGGAATGGAAGCCGCATTCCTTGGCCTTGCGTCCCTTCGAGGCGACATAGACCTGGCTGGCCGGGTCCTCGCCGACGATCACCACGGCAATACCGGGCGTGATGCCAGTGACCTCAATCAGCTCGGCGGCGGACGCCTTGACCTTTGAAACCACGTCTTCGGCAATCTGCTTGCCATCAATCGTCACTGCCATGTGCTGCTCCTGGGCATCGCGCTTCGGGAATGGACGTCATTCTGAGGATTCTTAGGCAATACAATACCGCCAGAACGGCGTTCACTGACGCAATAACGAAAGCGGCCCATAAGGGCAATGCGATGATGTGACCCAAGGATGGTTCTGGGGCTTGCGAATACGCCAAAACCACGCATGATCACACTGTTCCGCCCGCAAACTGGATTCGTCGATGCGCTATTCCGCTTTCTCCCTTCTCAAGAACGCCCTCAACGGCAACAAGGACTGGAAGCCTGCGTGGCGCAAACCCGATCCGAAGCCGGCCTATGATGTGGTGATCATCGGCGGCGGACACGGGCTGGCGACGGCCTATTACCTGGCCAAGGAACACGGCATCCGCAATATCGCCGTGGTGGAAAAGGGATGGCTCGGTTCCGGCAATATCGGCCGCAACACGACGGCGGTGCGATCCAATTATCTCCTGACGGAAAACCAGCACTTCTACGAGGCATCGATGAAGCTCTGGGAGACCATGTCGCACGACCTCAACTACAATGTGATGTTCTCGCAGCGCGGCGTGGTCAATCTTGCGCATAATCTCCCCCAGCTCGATGTCTATGTCAGGCGTGGCAACCAGATGCGGCTCAACGGCATCGATTGCGAACTGCTCAATCCGAAACAGCTGGAAAAGCTCATACCCGGTCTCGACACCAGCGCATCGGCGCGGTTTCCGATCATTGGCGGCCTGATGCAGCGCAGCGCGGGAACCGCACGCCATGATGCGGTGGTCTGGGCCTATGCCCGTGCAGCCGACCAGCTCGGCGTCGATATCATCGAGAATTGCGAAGTCACCGGCTTCATCAAGGACGGCGACAAGGTCACCGGCGTCATGACTACCCGCGGTCCGATCAATGCGAAAAAGACCGCCTGCGCCGTGGCCGGACACACAAGCGAGCTGATGCGCCGGGCCGGTGTCGACCGGCTGCCGCTGGAATCCCATGTCCTGCAGGCCTTTGTTTCGGAAGCGCTCAAGCCCGTCGTCGATACGGTTGCGACGTTCGGCGGCGGCCATCTCTATTTCAGCCAGTCGGACAAGGGCGGGCTGGTTTTCGGCGGCGATATCGACGGCTACAATTCCTATGCACAGCGCGGCAACCTGCCCGTGGTGGAAGATGTGATGAGCGAGTTCGTCGCCCTCATGCCGGCGCTGGCCCGCGTCAAGCTGCTGCGCTCCTGGGGCGGAATCATGGACATGTCCATGGACGGCTCCCCCATCATCACTACCGGTCCGTTGCCGGGCATGTATCTCAACACCGGCTGGTGTTACGGCGGCTTCAAGGCAACCCCGATCTCCGGCAAATGCTTCGCCTGGACTATCGCCAAGGACGAGCCGCATCCGCTGTCGGCGCCGTTCACGCTTGACCGGTTCTACAGGGGCTATGTCATCGACGATAAAGGCATGGGGCCGACGCCGCGCCTGCACTGAACGCGGCTTTAGTCTCCGGCACGCTGCCGCAACACATCACGAATCTCGGCAATATCGGCGAGCATGTCCTCGATATTGGAGTTGTCGTGATGACGCGGGGCGAAATGCATGTCGGCATATTCGTAGAGAAGCTGCGCAACCGCGACCTGATCCTCGGCCCAAGCCGCATCTTCATCGGCCATTACAGCCGCATCGGAAGCGGAATTGCGCGTTTGGGCCTGTTTTATGGCAGCACCCAGGCGTGACTCGGCGGTTGCCGTGAGTGGGCTGGTAGCAGCCTGTTCCGTCTGCTTTCCGCCCGACGGCGGACCCGGATCAAACGGGCCGTCGTTTCCGGCACCTGCTGCCGCAGGCTTATGTCGGTTGCGGGCACCCGACCCGCGCAGCATTGCGACACCCAGTCCGGCAAGCAGGCCAGCCAGCATGCCGCCAATCACGGGAACACTGCGTGACGGCCCTGCGGGCTCGGCTGATGGCTGCGCTGGCGAAACGACCCGGATACTGGTGCCGCTCATATCGGCGTTTTGCGCGCTTGCCTGGCCGCGCTGCGCATAGGCGTCATAGGCCGCGCGCTTTGTTGCGGCATCCTGCTCCAGTGCTCGCAGCCGGCTCATATCCCCGCTTGTTCCGGCCGTGCGCGATTTGAGCTGCGCAAGCTGGTTTGCCAGATCCTGCTCCCGCTGCACCGAACGTTTGAGTTCGGCCTGCGCCGAGGCCGCCATGCGGCTCAATTCGCTGCGCGCTTCCTTGCGGATTGCCTCGACTTCCGACCGCGCCTGTATGAGCAGCGGATGGCGCGGTCCAAGCTTGATCGCCAGCGTATCGGCCTGCTGCTTGAGAACCGCATATTGCGAACGCAGCGCTGCTATCGCGTCGGACCCCAATGCATCCGGCACCGTGTTGCCGAGAACACTATCCACCGACGCGCCTTGGATGGCGGCAGCCTGCGCGTTGAGCTTTATTGTCTGATCGCGGGCGGCGGCGAGCGCATCGCCCGCCTTTGCTACATCGTCAGCCGGTCCGCCCTGGGCATCGGCGAGATTGTTGTCGATCCTGAATTTCTGCGCCGCATTCTCGGCATCTTCCGCAGCACTGCGCAGCTCATTCAGCCGGCCGGCAAGCGGGGCCGCTGCTCCCGCACCCGGGGACGGATTGCGCTGTTCCTCGATGAAGACATCGGACAGAGTGTTGGCAAGGCGTGCGGATTTCTGCGGATCGCTGGATTTGACAGTAACATTGAAAACAAAATTCTGTGCGCTCCGCTCCACGGTGAGATTGTCGGAGAGATTGCGCACCAGCAATGCTTCGCGTGACGCTGTGTCCGGTGTGCTGTCGGTCGAGAAAAGCTCGCGAACGGCCGCAAGCCAGCCCTTGTCCTTCAGATTGCCATTGAATTCCGGATCTTTGGCGAGACCTGTCCGGTCGATCACCTGGGAAAGCACGCGGTTCGAGCGGATGGCGCGCAATTGGCTCTCGGCAATGGCCAGGGACGCCTCGGCCGGCAGCTGACCGGTTGCTGGCGCTGTCCCGCTCAACGGGATGTTGCTCGGGTCGACCAGCAGTTCAGCGGTTGACGGGTAGAGCTTCGGCATTGTCATCGCATAGCCGGCACCAAGCAAAGTGCCGATCAGGGTCGTCGCGATAATCAGTTTTTTGGAATTGACGACGCGATTGAGAGCGTTGGACGGCTCGATGAACCGTTTCATCGCGACATGGTTGTCAGCAACGGGCTCGACGGGGCTTGTCGCCGGTGCAACGGGTGCATCGGCGGCAATCGTCGGCGAAACCGGCCCGGCGGACGCGTTATCGTCGATCCGGCGGTTGAGTTCGGCCTTAATGGCCGCCATGTCGGCACGCATGCGATCGATGGCGATCTGCTCGGCCTCTTCATCCGTCAGGGCAGTATCGGGCGCCGGCGCGGGGAGCTGCGTGATTTCGCTGCTGGCCGCCAGACGCAGCGCCCGCATCCGCTGATAGTGTTCCAGATCGTCTTCGCGGCGGGGTGCTTGCGGGGGTGTTGCAGGCGCCACGCGTGCGGGCGCGCTGCCCGCCGTTTCCGGCTGGCTGGCAAACGAGAGCAGCGAGCGTCGTGGCCGCTTGTCTATCCCGTTGTCCCGATCACCCATTCCTGTCCGCACTCCATAAGAACCGTTCAATACCTTACCCCCGAAGCATGGCTTACGGTTAACCCAACCTAAAGTTCTATGGGAAATAAATCGTTAATCATTGGTGAAACACCGGGGAATTTATCCGAAGATGCCCTGCGGTGTCGCGGTGTCTCCCATTATTTCAATGATCGGTGCACCGGCCGCAGGGTTGCCCAGTTGACCCGGCGCTTAGGACCGGATCAAAGTGCGGCCACATGATTTGGGAGAAGACAAATGGTTGACAGCGTGGTTCTGGTTGGTTGCGGCAATATGGGTTTCGCCATGCTCAAGGGCTGGCTGGATGCCGGCATATTGCAGCCGGGACAGGTCCATGTCGTCGAACCGACCGATGCCTTGCGGGATCGGGCAGCGACACTCGGGGTCAATGCCGTCGCCGACGCCGCATCGCTTGCCGCCGGTCTTCGGCCGCGTGTGATCCTGGTTGCAGTCAAGCCGCAGGTCATGGGCGACGTCCTGCCCGCCTACAAACGCTTTGCCGAACACGCAACATTCGTGAGCGTGGCTGCCGGCATTACGGTAAACTTTTTCGAGAAGCATCTGGGCGATAAGACTGCGATCATTCGCACGATCCCCAACACCCCAGCGGCAATCGGCAAGGGCATGATCGTCACCTTCCGCAACCCCCATGTCGGTGACGACGATGCGGCATTTGTCGACAGGCTGCTGAAAACCAGCGGCGCCGTCGCCTCCGTTGACGATGAAAGCCTGATCGACGCGGTGACGGCCGTTTCGGGTTCCGGACCCGCCTATGTGTTCCATTTCATCGAAGGCCTGACCGAGGCCGGGGTCGCCGCCGGGCTGACGCGGGAGATCGCCGGCCTTCTCGCCATGCAGACCGTTTATGGCGCCGGTGCGCTGGCTGCCGCCAGTGCCGACACCCCGACGACGCTGCGCGAACAGGTGACCAGCCCCAACGGCACCACGGCTGCGGCGCTGAAGGTGCTCATGGGCGAGGACCGGCTGAAAAACCTTCTGACCGAGGCCGTGCATGCGGCGCACCAGCGCGCCATCGAACTTGGGAAAGTTTGAGCTTTCCCACCCCGCCGGGCTGCGCTAGCCTTGCGGTATGAACGTTCACCCGTCCCTTGACCTGATACCGGAAACCAGGCCGCAGCGCGCCTACGGGCACGCCCGGCTGGCGGTGAAACCCGTCAATGGGCGTACGCGCATCGCCACGCTCTATCAGGAAGGCTGCGCGAAAATCCGACTGCCGGACCGGGACGATGCGGCGCTGGAAGCCGTGATGATCAACACATCCGGCGGCCTGACCGGCGGCGACGACATGCGCTGGCAGTTCGATGCGGGAAATGATTGCCACGCGCAGATCACCACGCAGGCCTGCGAGCGCATCTACAAAGCATCGTTTTCTATCGCCCAGGTGGAAACCACGCTGTCGGTTGGCGAGAACGCCAGTCTCGCCTGGCTGCCGCAGGAGACGATCCTGTTTGAGCGCTCCGCCCTGAAGCGAACGCTGACTGCGCGGCTTGCCGGAACGGGCCGCGCGCTGATCATCGAGCCGGTGGTGTTCGGCCGCAAGGCGATGGGCGAGGACGTCCAGACCTGTACCTTCCGTGACCGCTGGCGCATCTACCGGCAGGACAGGCTGGTTCACGCCGAAGACTTTGCGATTGGTCCTGATACGGCAGCCATGCTTGCCCGGCCTGCCCTGCTCGGCGGAATGCGGACAATGGCCACCATCCTGCTGCTCGACCATGATGCGGAGCGGCATCTGGAGCCGGCGCGAAAAATAATCGGTGAAAAAGGCGGCGCTTCCGCCTGGTCTGGCAAGCTTCTTGCGAGGCTGGTGGATGAGGATGCCTATTCCCTGCGGAAACGGCTGATACCGCTGATCGAACTGCTGAATCAAAAGGCAGGCGTGCCTAAAGTCTGGTCAATCTAGGGGCTGGGCCGCGGCGCACGGAACAAACATGGGATGGCCAAGAGGACAAAATGAACCTGACACTCCGTGAAAAAGACAAGCTCCTGATTGCCATGGCGGCAATGGTCGCCCGCCGCCGCCTCGAACGCGGCGTCAAGCTCAATCATCCGGAAGCCATTGCGCTCATTACAGATTTTGTCGTGGAGGGCGCGCGCGACGGCCGCTCGGTCGCCGAACTCATGGAAGCCGGGGCCCACGTCATCACCCGTGCCCAGGTGATGGAAGGCATCCCCGAGATGATCCACGACATTCAGGTGGAAGCCACGTTCCCCGACGGCACCAAGCTCGTCACCGTTCACGAACCGATCCGTTAGGAGACACCATGATCCCGGGTGAAATCATTCCTTGCGCAGGCGAGATCGAACTGAACGCCGGCGCAACCACTGTAACACTAAAGGTTGCAAACACCGGCGACCGTCCCGTGCAGGTCGGCTCGCATTATCATTTCTTCGAAACCAACAATGCGCTGATATTCGACCGTGCTCAGGCACGCGGCATGCGGCTGGATATCGCGGCGGGAACCGCGGTGCGGTTCGAGCCGGGACAGGAGCGCGACGTGACGCTCGTACCGCTTGGCGGCAACAGGACCGTTTACGGGTTCCAGCAAAAGATCATGGGAAAGCTTTGACCGACCAGCTTCCCCAATGCTCTGTCGCGCGGTCAGCTCGGCTTTTTGGTGACAAGGGTCAAAAGGCCCTTGGCATCGAGGCTCGCGACAACCACCGCCGCCGACGTCAGGCCCTTTTCCTTCAGGGCAGCGGAGACTTGCGGCGATGCATCGATCGAGGTGCGCAGCTGCTGCATGTCCTTGTCGGAGCGCTTGGCCACGGCATCGTTGACCTGGGTTTTCGTGCTCTCGGGCAATTCGTTGATATCGACAATGTTGATCGTCGTGATCGGCACCGCTCCGGATTGCGCCGGGGCCTTGCTGGCCGGTTGCTGTGTGGCTGGTGCCGCAGTCTGCGCATAGGCGGCGGACGTGGCGAGCGGGAAAGCGGCACACATGGCCAGGATCATCATCTTTCGCATCGTTTTTCCTTTCACGTGATTGGCGAACGATCATCTTTTGATGACGGGCGCAGTTCACCTGCGGAATTCGATCTCAAGCGGTCGGTTATCGGGTCATTCCGGGGCGATATCGTGACCGGAATGTGGCCCCGGTCTCCAGCCGCCGTGCGCGTACCGTGCCAGACCTACAGCCCAGGAGGGAACCACCATGCCCGCTAAAATCTCCCGCTCCGCCTATGCCCGCATGTTCGGCCCGACAACCGGCGACAAGGTGCGCCTTGCCGACACGGAGCTGTTCATTGAAGTGGAAAAGGATTTCACCATCCATGGCGAAGAGGTGAAATTCGGCGGCGGTAAGGTCATTCGCGACGGCATGGGACAGAGTCAGGTGGCCCGGGCTGACGGCGCCGTCGATACGGTCATCACCAATGCCCTGATCGTCGACCATACCGGCATCTACAAGGCGGATGTCGGGCTCAAGGACGGGCTGATTGCCGCCATCGGCAAGGCCGGCAATCCCGACACGCAGCCGGGCGTTACCATCATTATCGGACCGGGCACGGAAATCATCGCCGGGGAAGGCAAGATACTGACGGCCGGCGGCATGGACGCGCATATCCACTTCATCTGCCCGCAACAGATCGACGAAGCGCTGATGTCGGGCGTGACCACCATGTTCGGCGGCGGCACCGGCCCGGCACACGGCACGCTGGCAACCACCTGCACGCCGGGGCCATGGCATCTGGCGCGGATGATCCAGGCCTTCGATTCCATTCCGATGAATCTCGGACTATCGGGCAAGGGCAATGCCTCGCAGCCGAAAGCGCTGGAGGAGATGATCCTCGGCGGCGCCTGCTCGCTGAAACTGCATGAGGATTGGGGCACCACACCAGCCGCCATCGACAATTGCCTCACCGTTGCCGACCGGTTCGACATTCAGGTGATGATCCATACGGACACGCTCAACGAGAGCGGGTTTGTCGAGGATACGGTTGCCGCGTTCAAGGGGCGCACGATCCACGCCTTTCACACGGAAGGCGCAGGCGGCGGGCATGCGCCTGACATCATCAAGATCTGCGGCCTGCCCAATGTCATTCCCTCGTCGACGAACCCGACACGGCCCTACACGAAGAACACCATTGCCGAACATCTCGACATGCTGATGGTCTGCCATCACCTGTCGTCATCGATCCCCGAAGACGTGGCGTTCGCCGAAAGCCGTATCCGCAAGGAAACCATTGCAGCCGAAGATATCCTGCACGATATCGGCGCTTTTTCGATCATCTCGTCGGACAGCCAGGCCATGGGCCGCGTCGGCGAAGTTCTGATCCGCACATGGCAGACCGCCGACAAGATGAAACGCCAGCGCGGCAGCCTGCCGCAGGAAACCGGCGACAACGATAATTTCCGCGTGAAACGTTATATTGCCAAATACACGATCAATCCGGCGATTGCGCAGGGCGTTTCCAGACATATCGGATCGATCGAGGTGGGCAAGCGCGCCGATCTCGTGTTGTGGAATCCGGCCTTCTTTGGCGTCAAACCGGACATGGTGCTGCTGGGCGGCTCCATCGCCGCCGCGCCGATGGGCGACCCCAATGCATCCATCCCGACGCCGCAGCCGGTGCATTACCGTCCCATGTTCGGCACCTTCGGCAAGAATGTCTCCAATTCCTCCGTTGTCTTTGTCAGCAAGGCATCGATTGAGGCTGGCCTGCGCCAGTCGCTTGGAACGGACAAACGCTTGATCGGCGTCGAGAACACCCGTGGCGGCATTTCAAAGGCATCGATGATCCACAATGACGCCACGCCGCACGTGGAAGTTGACCCTGAAACCTATGAAGTGCGCGCCGACGGCGAACTTCTGACATGCGAACCGGCGACGGTACTGCCCATGGCGCAGCGCTATTTCCTGTTCTGAGGAGAATGAACCATGAAACGCGTCACAGGCCATGCGCATGCCGGTCACTACAGCGGTACGCCCTTCGACCATATCGTCCTGGCGCATGACGAGAGGCATCTGCGCCGCAAGGTCCTGACCCTGCAAAAGGGCGAGCAGATCCTGATCGACCTGCCCGATCCCATCGCCTTCACCCATGGCGACGTCCTTGTCCTCGATGATGGAAGGATGGCGGAGATTATCGCCGCCGAGGAAGTCCTCTACGAAGTGACGCCGCGCGACCGGCAGCACCTGTCGGAACTGGCCTGGCATCTGGGCAACCGCCATTTGCCGGCGCAGCTGGAAGAAGACCGCATCGTCATCTTACGCGACCATGTGATCAAGACCATGCTGGAAGGTCTTGGAGCCAAGGTTACCGAGATTGTCGCCCCATTCCATCCGCTGCGCGGCGCCTATCACAGCGGCCATGGTCACGATCACCACGATCATGCGCATCATGATCACGGGCATCACCATCATTCCCATGACTGATTTCACCGCAAACACCGCGCTGCTGCGGCTCATGACCTGGCTGTCCCCGGCCTTTCCCGTCGGCGCCTTTTCCTACAGCCATGGCATTGAACGGGCGGTCCACGACGGACTGATCCGCGACAAGGATACGCTGCACGCATGGCTGACAGACCTTCTGCACCACGGGTCGATCTGGAATGATGCGGTCTTGTTTGCGGCGGGCTGGCATGATGCGCGGGAAGGCGGGGATTGCCAGTCCATTGCAACCCTTGGCGAAGCCATGGCCGGATCGAAGGAACGGCACATGGAAACCATGCTGCAAGGCAGCGCTTTCCTGCAAGCCATCGTGCACTGGGGAGCAGACCAATCGGGCACGACCGGCGAAATGCCCTACCCCGTTGCGGTGGCCATGGCCGCTGCCGGCAATGGCGTAGCGCTGCAGCCGGGGCTGGCCGCCTTTCTGCATGCGGTCATTTCCAACCTCATTCAGGGTGCGGTACGGCTTGTTCCGCTCGGTCAAAGCCACGGGGTCGCGCTGATAGCGGCACTGGAACAGCCGATCCTGGCGGTTGCGCAACGCGCCGCCGCCTCAAGCCTCGATGATTTGGGATCGGCAGCGATCCTGTCGGACATCATGGCGATGCAGCATGAAACACAATATTCGAGGGTTTTCCGGTCATGATTTCACAGAATGGACCGCTTCGCGTCGGGATTGGCGGCCCCGTTGGCTCCGGCAAGACCACAGTCACCGAAATGCTGTGCAAGGCGATGCGCGACCGCTACTCCGTCGCCGTCGTGACCAATGACATCTATACCAAGGAAGACGCACTGATCCTCAGCCGCCTGCAGGCCCTGCCCGAGGACCGGATCATGGGTGTGGAGACCGGCGGCTGCCCGCACACGGCTATTCGAGAAGATGCCACGATCAATCTGCAGGCGATTGCCGAGATGAACAAGCGCCATCCGGACCTCGATATCGTCTTCATCGAATCCGGCGGTGACAATCTGGCCGCAACATTCTCGCCCGATCTCGCCGATCTGACCATCTATGTCATCTCGGTCTGCCAGGGCGAAAAAATACCGCGCAAGGGAGGCCCCGGCATTACCCGTTCCGACCTCCTGATCATCAACAAAAAGGATCTGGCACCCTATGTCGGCGCCGATCTTGACGTCATGGATGCCGACACGAAGCTACAGCGCGGGGCCAAGCCCTATGTTTTCACCGACATGCTGCGGCGCAACGGGCTTGATGAGGTCATCGCGTTCATTGAGACCGCAGGGGGTCTGCGGCCTTAGCCGCTGGCCCGTGCAGGCTCGGCCTGCTGCCCTGCGATCATGACCTCGGCGAGAATTTCGTAGGACCGAATCCGCGCCTTGTGATCGAATATATGGCCCGTCGCCATGATTTCATCGGCGCCTGTGCGCCGGATGAACTCTTCGACACCCGCCTTGACGGTCGACGGTGAACCGGCGACCGTGCACGACAGCGACTGGCGTAAAATCGCCCGCGCGTGCAGGTCGAGTGTTTCCTCGTAGCCTTCGACAGGCGCGGGCAATGGCCCCGGCATGCCCGTACGCAGATTGACGAATGCCTGCTGCTGCGAGCTTTTCAGCAAGTGTGCTTCATCATCCGTTGCCGCTGCAAAAACGTTCAGCCCCAGCATCACATAAGGCTTTTCCAGATGTTCGGACGGTTCGAAACGCGCGCGATAAATCTCGACTGCCCGCTCCATCTCTGCCGGAGCAAAATGCGAGGCGAAGGCGTAGGGCAGCCCGAGGGCTGCGGCCAGCTGGGCGCCAAACAGGCTCGACCCCAATATCCAGACCGGAACATCGAGGCCCGCGCCCGGTACGGCCTGGACCTTCTGGCCCGGCTCCGGTTCGCGGAAGTAGCCCATCAGTTCCACCACGTCCTGCGGAAAACCGTTGATGTCCTGCTCAAGATTGCGGCGCAGGGCATGGGCTGTTATCTGGTCCGTCCCCGGTGCGCGGCCAACACCGAGATCAATACGGCCGGGGTGCAGCGCCGCGAGCGTGCCAAAAGCCTCGGCGACCATCAGCGGCGCATGGTTCGGCAGCATGATGCCGCCGGCGCCGAGGCGAATGGTCGACGTGCCGGCGGCCACATGCGCGATGACGACGGCTGTCGCCGCACTCGCAATGCCGCGCATGTTGTGATGCTCGGCAAGCCACAATCGGTTGTAGCCGAGACGTTCGGCATGCTGGGCCAGATCCAGCGAATTGCGGAGGGATTGCCCTGGCGTGCTGCCAACGGGAACCGGTGAAAGGTCGAGGACGGAGAGTGGGGTCATCGCCTTCATATAGGCGAGCAATCACCGTGCACAATGCGCGGCAACCGATTCATGATTCACAAAATTTGAAGCCATGTTCAATGGAAGACAATGAATCCCCGCGCCCTGAATTGAACCAGTATTCAGTTCTTCAGGACCCGCAGACCGGCAGACTCGGCACGCAATTCCATTCCGACAAGCGCACGTGTTTCCTGGGACAATTGTTCATCGGACTCACGGATAGCCGTTTCAATGAAATAGGCGATCATCTCAAAGCCTTCACCATCGGCAATAGCGCACAGTTTCGAGAGTTCTGTTTTCAATACTTTCAGCGTTTGAACTCTTTTGTTCATGCTATTCTCTCCAGATCCCACCAGCGGCACTGCCATTTTTTCTTTTCATTGAAACATTCACACTATTGCAGATAAAAATCCATGTTGCAGACCACGCGATCAACAAACTCCACGGCACAATTGATGGATATTTTCCTCAGTAGTTAATTGTTCTTGCAGTTTATATTGAAAGTTTTCTAACGGTATTATTAGCAAAATTCACCGCTTGAAAAGCCCCGCAATGATCACAACTTTTGGCAATAACTTCTTACCTTGATTCAAATTTACATAAAATTAGAATTACTTGCGAACAACATCATGAATGCATTCATTTATTTTTTCCGGCCCCAAATTTATCGGTCAGAGCCGGGAAATTCGCAGCTGTGGTTTTCCGCATATTTCTTTTGATCCCGACTTCACCGCCTTGTCGATCAGGCCGGAAGCAAGGTCTGAAACCACTTCGACGGCGATATCTTCCGGCAATCCGGTCTCGGCCATTCCGGCTTTCATGGCGGCAAAACTTGCCGCACTGTCGGTTCCGCAAATATAGGCTTTGGCTTCCAGCAAGGCGGCCCGTTCAAACTTTTTATTGTAGATCTCACTGGCCTCGGACGGCGCTGCGGCCTGCCCTTTCATGCTGAAGGCTCCTGCCGGCTGGATCGACAATGCCGACGCTATCATTGCTACCATAAGGACTGACGCAGATATTTTACGCATCTTCTCGGCCTCGATTGCGGAGGTCCGATGCTTTCATCATCGGCCCCTTTACGAAGCATTAACGAATCAGGATGCCCGAAAGTTCCGTTCGCGCGCTCAACTCGGCGTGATGGCCAGGTGATAATTGAACGCTTCTTTGCTGCATTGCACCAGGCGCATTGCTGCTATGCAATATTATCTGTATTAAATCACATCAATGGAGTTATTGTTGGATCAGGAATTTTCGACAGCGTCACCTCCTCCCGGCTCTGTCGAAACGGTCGGCCTCTTCTCCTCCCAGAAGGCCTTCCATAACCAACGAAACCCATCGCACCTCCTCCCGCGGTGGGTTTTGTTGTTTCAGGGCTTCCCACACTTCCCTCATGCAACACGCCAGACGAAAACACCGGCCGGAGTTTGATCTCGCGGGCCGGTGCTTTGAAAAACATTCAAGTCTTTGGAGGTGTATCCAGGTCCTACTGCACCGCGTTCTGCGCGCCCGGTGTCTCGGGAACTTTTGACGGAACGGCCTTCTGGGTCAGGGACTTGGGGGGCGGAACAAAATGTGTGTCCTTCGCCGGCGACAGGGCATCAGCTGCTGCTTTTGGACTGTTGCTCGTGCTGGTACTCGTGCTTGTGCTGCAGGCCGCCAGGACCATGAGAGACAAGACAGCCAAGGGTAATGCAATGCGCATTCGACATTCCTTTGTTTGCATGAAAGAGCCGCCCAAGCGACACTTAGGACAATCGCGCCCGCTTGACCACCCAATCCAAGCCACCAAGCGTCAAATAAAGCCCGGGCCCGGTCCTTGAAAACCGGGCAAGCGTTCCCTAGCGAATGAGGATCGCCCTGAGATCATTGACATTGGTGCCGGTTGGTCCCGGGACGAAGAGATCGCCGATGGCATTGAACGCCGACCAGGCATCATTGCCGTTGAGATAGGCGGATGCGTCGAGCCCCTTCGCCAAAAGCCGCGCGATGCTGCCGCTGTCGGCAAAGGCCCCGGCATTGTCCTCCGAGCCATCGATCCCGTCCGTGTCCGCCGCAAAGGCGCTGATACCGTCATATCCGTCGATATCGAGCGCCAGGGACAGCAGGAACTCGCTGTTGCGGCCGCCCTTGCCTTTTCCGCGCACGGTCACCGTGGTTTCACCGCCGGAAAGCAGGACCACGGGTTTGGCAAACGGCTGATTTTTGGCCAGCACCTGCTTGGCCAGAGCCGAATGCACGTGCGCCACCTCGCGCGCCTCGCCTTCAATGGCATCGGACAGCACGACCGCCTCCACGCCAAGTGAACGGGCGGCATCGGCCGATGCTTCCAGCGAAACGGCAGCGGAGGCAATGACCCGGTGCTCATGCGACGCAAATACCGCATCTGACGGCTTGGGTGCGTCGGCCGCTGCCGACTGCAGGTGTTTCAGGGCTGCCGCCGGCAGAGCGAGACTGTAGCGCTCGACGATCCGCAGGGCATCCTCGCGGGTTATGGCGTCGGCAACGGTCGGACCTGATGCAACAAAGGCTGGATTGTCGCCGGGTATATCGGACACGATCAATGAAAAGACGCGGGCGGGATAGGCGGCCGCAGCCAACCTTCCGCCCTTGATCGTGGAGAGATGTTTGCGTACGGCATTCATCGCGGAAATCGGCGCTCCCGAAGCGAGCAGCGCCCTGTTGACCGCGATCTCGTCATCGAGGGTCATGCCTGCCGGCGGCGATGGCAGCAAGGCCGACCCGCCGCCTGAGATCAGCGCGACCACCAGATCATCGCTGGTCAGGCCCGAAACGGTTTCGAGCAGGCGCTTCGAGGCAACAAGACCCGCCGCATCCGGCACGGGATGCGAAGCTTCGATGATCTCGATGCGCTCGCACGCAACCCCAAAGCCGTAACGGGTGACCGCAAGCCCTTCCAGCGGGCCATCCCAGGCCTTTTCAAAGGCGCTTGCCATCTGCGCCGATCCTTTGCCCGCACCGATCACAATGGTCCGGCCCTTGGGCTTTTCCGGCAGATGCGCGGCAATCGTGCGCTGCGGATCAGCGGCAGCGACGGCGGCTTCAAACAGCTTTTTGAAAAATTCCTTATCCTGCATGCGCGTCACATATCCAGATCAAAGACAAAAACACCCTGAACACCGGCGGCAGCGGCGGCAACAATGCGCCCGCCGATAGCCCTGTGCCCGGCGTCGTCAAGGTAGGTGTCACGCGCATCCGCATCGGCGAAATCGATGATGAAGCCTTCGCTGAAGCCTTTGTCCATACCGGTTTCCGGACTGACATTGGCACCGGCATGAAAGGACAGGACGCCGGGCAGTTTTCCGCAAAGCGTTGCAAGATCGTTGTATATGTCCTGGCGGGTAACAGCGGCGACATCACCGCGAAAACGAATAAAAACACAATGGCGTATCACGGAAGAAACTTTCACTGATGGTTGGCGGCGCGATTGTGCGGTGAAGCAGCAAGGCCTGGCATTATCTTGGATCAATCGACGTGTATCCTGACGGGATTGCCGAAAATTGCGAGCGCTATTTCCGCCTCCTGCGCAAATTTCTCTGGACGGAACCTAACCGAACAATCGTTCCACCGACATGGCCATCGACAACAGGCGACGATCCGCACCATGCCGGGCAAACAGCATCAGCCCTCCGGGCAATGCCAGGCCCGGCATGGGAATGCTGATCGCGGTCAAATCGAACTGGTTGGCAATCTGCGGGTTGCGTAACAAGAGGCCTTCCGTGCGTTTGTAGAACTCCTCGTTCTCGCTCACGTCAGCGATCAGCGGAGCCGTCATCGGCACCGTCGGCAGTGCCAAGAGATCATAGGCGGCAATATGCCGGTCCATTTTTCGCACGAGCGCCTGCCGCTTTTGCATCACGCCGATGTAGTCGGCTTCCGCAACACTCAAGCGCCGCCGCAAGGTTTTCTGGACGCGCTGGTCCACATCAAGCCCGGTCTCATTCAGCCAGTCCGCATGAACCCGGCTGCCTTCGATCCCGGCAATGGAGCCGACCGACGTCGCCTCAGCCATTTCATCGACCAGTTCATCCAGCGTGCATTCCACCAGGATCGCTCCGGCTTTTTCGCATCGCTGCAGGCTTTCCTCGAATGCCCGAGCGATAACCGGTTCCATTGCGGAGAGAACCTCCCCCTGCGGCAGGCCGACGCGCAGGCCGGTAAGGGACAGGGGTTCAGGGACATCCGGGGCCTCGCCCGCCATCACCGCATCCGCCACGGCGCAATCGGCGACCGAGCGCGCCAAGGGACCAACGGAGTCAAGACTTGGCGCCAAGGGAAAAGCACCCTGCAGGGGAATGCGCTTTGCCGTGGGCTTGAAACCGGCAACACCATTCAGCGCCGCGGGAATGCGGATGGACCCGCCCGTGTCCGACCCTATGGAAATCTCACTCGTGCCATCGGCGACAGAAACCCCGGCGCCGGTCGACGATCCGCCAGCAATGCGGCGGCTGTCGCAGGCATTTCCGGCGATGGGATAGTGCGGATTGAGGCCAACGGCAGTGAAGGCAAACTCGGTCATGATGGTCTTGCCGACAATGACAGCACCGGAGCGCCGCAAACGCTCGACGATCACCGCATCCTTGACCGGGGCAGGCGCACGCTGGCGCATGCGCGAGCCAGCCAGGGTTGGTTCGCCAGCCACATCGAACAGATCCTTGATCGAAACGATCCGGCCATCGAGGCCGCCAAGGCTGGTCCCCTCGCGCATCCGCCGGTCCGAGGCGTCCGCCTCCGCCCGTGCGGTGGCGGCATAGAGCTTGACGAAGGCATACCCGTCTCCAGCAGCGATGGCTGCAAGGCTTTGCTCCAGTTTATCACGCACAGATCCGGCCGATTGAGACAAAGGCATCCTCCCCTCCCACATGAACTGCATTGTCTATAACGCCGCCTGCTGAAAATTCAAAAGGAGGTTCGGATTGCCGGTCATATTGCTATGCAGCATGCTCATTGCTGCCATGCAACATTGGCAATTTTCATGTGGCCGGACGCGTCGCACTATTTTCCCCGGGAGGTTGATCAAAAATAAGGGGAATACCAAATGAGCCTTCGCAACCATATCCAAAAGTGGCGCCAGTATCGTCAGAACCTGTATGAATTGAGATTGTGCACCGATCGCAATCTCGCCGATCTGGGCATCGCCCGCTCGGACATCCGCCGCGTCGCGTGGCAGGCCTGCGACTGAGCCTTTCAACAGCTGCATTTATATGGACTAAATCGGGCAGGCCGTTATCGGCCTGCTTCAGTGACCGACGCCGAACGAGTAATTCCAGGTCACGCCGATTGCCTTCTGGTCCTTGGACCCGAGTTTCGGCACAATCGGGCTATCCTCCGCATCGCCCGCCAGCCGGTCATACCGGCCGAACACCTGAACGCTCCACGCATCGGAGAATGAGTAGGTGGTGGCGGCGACAACCCCGTATGATTTGACCCCGCCACCGGGCGTGTACGGCTCGACGCGGTGGTTGTTGTGCGATTCCTCTTCCGTCACACCGAAGGTGTTGCGCATATAGGTGCTGTCGGCAAGCGACAGGCGGGGCCCGACAGAGAACAGAAATTTATTATAGCGCTGGAATACGTCAGCCGAGAGATCGGCGACGAGCCCCTCGGAATTATTGAAAGCCTGCCTCACCTCGGCGCGCACGCGCAAACGATCCTGGATCGGCCAGAACTGCGCGAACACGCCGCCATCCACGGTCCATGACACATGGCGCAGGCCGACAAAGCCCCGATCATCCGAATGGGAACGGCCGGACCGGAAACCGATGACAGGGCCGATCTCCAGCCCGCCGAGGGTCAGCAGCGTATAGTCGATATTGTCGTCGGGCGCACTCATGCCCTCGGGCTCATCGCCACGCCGGATATCGAAGGACGGCATGAAACCGAAGCCGTTGGCGCGTGCACCTTCAAACTTGCTGCCATATTCGACGCTGGCGCCAACCGTCACGATCCAGCGCGCCGGATTGACGGGCTTGCCGTCGCTGGCAATCGGGTCAGAATCTGCCGCAAAGGCACTGTGGGCAGTGGCGGTCACAAGACCAGCGCACGCCAGTGCGGCGGCAAATTGCCTTATACTCCGATACATCATCTCAAACGGTTGTCCCGATTTGCAATCATCCAGGATTGCCCCACCAGCAAAATTCATTTCCCTGGCCAATGCCAGCGCCATTCTCATCAGAGAAAATAGGCGCTTCAATGATATAAGTCACCTTCTGAACGGAAACGACAGGAAAATCGATATACGCAGTGAATCAATTTTAAACCAGAGGCAATCCACAGGGACACGCGCCCTTCCCGCAAACAACGCAACCGCGGCGGCGGGGCTGTAAGCATATTGCCTTTTTACAACCGCTGATTTAGTGACGGTTATGGTGTTACTCTCGAAGCTTCGAATAGTATTTCTCCGCGCAGTTCGACGTGAAAACAAGCGGCGCGTTGTCTATACTTGCCTTTTTGGGTACTCCGAACGCTTCGCAGATTTTGAATACGACCGGCCAGAGAATACAGATTTCGTCTGCTTCACAGATGATCCGAAACTATCCTCAGATTTTTGGCGGGTTATTTACGTGCCCGCCTCATCGCTCGATCCGCACAGGACATCCAAAGGCTATAAAATTCGACCGCATCTGTATTTCCCCAACCACAAATACAGTCTCTATCTCGACAATACGGTAAAACTGAAGAAGCCGGTCTCGACCATATTCGACGAGTTTGCGGCCTCGAGAGATATGATGCAGGCGTTTGTTCATCCTGAGAGAGATTGTGCCTACGAGGAGGCCAGGGTTGTCGCTGATATCGGATATGACAGAAAATCCATCGTCGAGCAGCAAATGGCATTCTATCGAGAGCTAGGTTATCCGCAGACCAATGGTTTGAACGTCGGAACGCTACTGCTGCGCAAGCACAATGAGCGGCGGGTCGTTGCCGCAATGAATGCGTGGTACGAGGAAGTGCTGAAGTTCTCGAAACGCGACCAGCTCTCCTTCAATTTCATACAATGGCGTCATGGCTTGCAGGTATCGCCAATCCTCGGATCGCCGCACGAAAACGAAATGATGGAATGGCCAACTGTTTTGAACAGCCAAAGGCTGCCGCGCGACTTCGAAGACAACAGGTATCTGGAACTCAATCAGGACGTCGCTGCTGCCGCGGTAAATCCGCGTGAACATTACTTGCATTACGGTATAAGCGAAGGCCGATCGTATAAGTGATTGCCATTCTATGGCCCTGATGCCTGCTGCACCACGACGCAATATGAAATCGGCTGATATCCGCCGTGGCTATCAAGCAAACTATTGGTCTTATTGAGAAAGAAGTGGTGCCCAGACGCGGATTCGAACCACGGACACGCGGATTTTCAATCCGCTGCTCTACCAACTGAGCTATCTGGGCACTTCAGGCATTTCCGTTATCCGGCAAGCCTTTCTGACAGCGTTGATTTTCCGTCAGAAGCGGGTGGGTTATAACACTAAAAATCCCCCTGTCCAGCATCAACTGACGATTTTTTTGCCGTTTTTCTGCCTCTTGCAAACAGCATGCATTGATGCGTTGTTTATTATCCAAAGAGACAGGATTCGCATTTCATGGATGAAACGGGGGACAAAGCTGCCAGGAGCAGTGCTTTTGGCTGGGGAATCATCGGCAGCGGCGCGATCGCTCAGCGATTTGCCGCCGATCTTGCGTTTGTTCCGCAGGCCTTCATCGCCGCCAATCATTCCCGCTCGCTCGCCGATGCCGAACAGTTTCGCGATGCATTTGGCAGCAAGTGTGCCTATGGCGATCTTGATTCCCTGCTGGCGGACCCGGCGGTCGATGCCGTCTATATCGCCACACCCAATTCCATCCATCTGGCGCAGGCCCTGAAGGCCGTGCGCTCCGGCAAGGCCATCCTCACGGAAAAGCCCATTGCGCCATCCCACACGGAAGCCTCGGTCATCCAGCGCGAAGCAGCCCGGATCAAGGTCTTTGCCATGGAAGCCATGGAGACCCGCTTCCTGCCGGCTGTCGTGGCGGCCAAAGCGAAAATCGATGCGGGCGAGATCGGAACGATTCGCCGAATCACCGCGGAACTCGCCCATGCCGAGGACTACACCCCGGAAAACCGGCTGTTCAATCGGTCCCTCGGCGGCGGTGCTACGCTGGATCTCGGCATCCACGGCGTCTCCCTGGCGATGCATTTTCTCGGCCAGCCGCAAAAAGTATCCGGCCTGTGGCATGCCGCGCCGAATGGCGTGGATATGAGCTCGGAAATAGCGCTGCACTATGATGGGGCCGACGCGATCCTGTCCTGCGGTTTTGATCGCAACGGCGCGAATCATTGCGTCATCGAGGGAACGCAGGGCACGCTGCGACTAGATGCCCCGTTTGACAAGGCGCAGCGGCTGACGATGTACCGGCCCTTCCTGGTTGCGACACCCTTCGGCCCGCTGAAACGGTCGGGAGGCCTGCTTGGCAGGCTGCTTGATCGCCTGCCGGTCCCCGGGCGCAGGAGCGAAGACTATCCGTTTGAAGGCAATGGCCGGCAGTTTGAAGCCATGGCGGTGATGGACGCCATGCGCAAGGGTGAAACAAGCGCAAGAACCATGCCCCTGAGCGACAGCATCCATGTCCTGCGTGCGATCAATATCGTCCTGGCACAGCCCGCCACACCGCGGGTGATCAAGCTCTGAAACGTTTCACGGCGGTGCGTTCAGCGTTCGGTGTCGTCTTCGCTGTCGTCGGCGCTTTCAACCGCCGGAAGAACATAGGCACCCGTCAGCCAGCGATTGAGATCGACGTTGCGGCAGCGGCTTGAGCAGAAGGGATAGTGCTCCCGCTGTGACGGCCGCTTGCATTCCGGGCATGGCCGTGTCGGCCGCAATGGCGTTACCTTCGCCGCGCTGTTGTTTTCGTCCATCAGTCCAAGACCTAGTGTGCCGATGATTGCCAGTTGGCATAGACGGGATAGCCCTCGCCGTGCAGGAGACCGGCTGTCTCGTAAAGCGGCAGGCCGACCACATTGCTGTAGGAGCCGACAAGCTTGACCACAAAACCGCCCGCAAGTCCCTGAATGGCGTAGCCACCGGCTTTTCCGCGCCATTCACCCGATGCAAGATAGCTCTCCAGTTCCTCGCGCGAAAGACGCTTGAAGCGCACCCGGGTTTCGATCAGATCCTGACGGATCTTGCCCTTCGGCGTGACAAGGCAAAGACCGGTGAAAACGCGGTGCGAACGGCCGGACAAAAGGCGCAGGCAACTGGTTGCGTCGTCGAGAATTTCAGCCTTGGGCAGAATGCGGCGGCCAACCGCCACTACGGTATCGGCAGCGATGATGTAGGACTTGCCAAGGTCCGCGTCACCTTTCAACTCGTCTGCCACCTTTTCGGCCTTGAGGCGCGACAGACGGCGTGCGAGCGAGCGCGGGTGCTCGGCACGCAAAGGCGTTTCGTCCACGTCGGCGGGCAACAGGCGATCGGGCTCCAGGCCGATCTGACCCAGCAGCGCCAGACGGCGCGGCGAGCCGGATGCCAGAACCAGTTTGTGTTGATCGCTCATGAACGCATTCCTGGAAATTCGTGTCCTGCGGACAAGTCAGGCCGAAGCCGGGAGGACTGTTATTTGAAGCGGTAGGTAATGCGACCCTTGGTCAGATCGTATGGGGTCATCTCGACAAGGACCTTGTCACCCGCCAGAACGCGGATGCGGTTCTTGCGCATACGGCCGGCCGTGTGAGCAATGATTTCATGATCGTTTTCAAGCTTGACCCGGAACATCGCGTTGGGCAGCAGCTCCGTCACGAGACCGGGAAACTCTAGTACTTCTTCTTTCGCCATGCGTAGTTCTATCTCCAGAAAGGAATTTGCGGTCACACTCGACCGCAATTTTGGGCGGAACCTATAGTATTGCGCGGCATTTGTGAACAAGGGAGTTCAATGCAATTGTGCACGGGCTGACAAAGGTTCGAATTGCCTAGCCGAAACGCGCTTGAATATGGTGTTTGAGGTTGTCGCGCACGTCGCGGTAGGCCTCCATGATCTGGTCACGGCGCCCGCGCACCAGCGTCGGATCGGGTGTAGGCCAATATTCCACATGGACCGATGTCGTTCGCGTCAGCTCCAGCGCCATGTGATGGGCCTTGGGCGACAGCGTGATGATCAGGTCGAAATAGTCGTCCTCAAGCTCTTCGAAGGTGCGCGGGTGCAGGGAAATGCGCTTCAACCCGAGTTCTTCCAGCACGGCATCGACGAATGGGTCCGGTTCGCCTTTTTCAACACCGGCCGAGGCAACATAGACCCGGGGCGGCAGCAGGCTGCGGGCCAGCGTTTCGGCAATGGGCGAACGGATGGAGTTCATGCCGCAGATGAACAGCACCGCACCGGGCATGCTCCGTTTGGCAGGCTCCTGCCCGTCCGGGAGCTTGTCGGGTTCGGCGCCCACTGGTCCGCTCATCCCCGCCAATGCAGCACACACACCAAGGTAAAGAGGCGGCGGGCGGTATCGAAATCCACCTCGATCTTGCCGTTCAGGCGATCCATCAGCGCTTGCGATCCTTCGTTGTGCAGCCCCCGCCTCCCCATATCGATGGCTTCGATCTTGCTGGGACTGGATGAGCGGATGGCCTCGTAATAGCTCTCGCAGATCATGAAGTAATCCTTCACCACCTTGCGCAATGGCGTCAGCGACAGAATATGGGTGACCACATCATCGCCGGCCTCACGCGAAATGGCAAAGACGAGACGCGACTCGATCAGTGACAGTCTCAGGCGATAGGGGCCCATCCCATCGTCATTGACAGGACGGAAGCTGTTTTCCTCAATGAGATCAAAGATGGCAACGGCGCGCTCATGCTCGACATCGGGCGTGGAGCGGCCGATGGTCTCGTCCAGCTCCACATCGATCAATCGCGCATCGGTATTGCCCGTTGCTGTCATTGTCACCCTATAGGTTCAACCGGATCGCGACGGAATTGCCGTGCGCATCAAGACCTTCGGCGCGCGCGAGTTCTATCGCCGCCGGCCCCAGAGCGCGCAACTGTTCCACACCCAGCTTCAGGATGGACGTTCGCTTGACATAGTCAAGCACCGAAAGGCCGGAAGAGAACCGGGCTGACCGCGCTGTCGGCAGGACATGGTTGGAGCCGCCGACATAATCACCGATCACCTCGGGCGTGTAGCGGCCGAGGAAAATGGCCCCGGCATTGCGTACGCCCGCCAGCAGGGCTTCCGGATCAGCGGTCGCGATTTCCAGATGCTCGGCCGCGATGCGGTTGACCAGCGGCAGTGCAGACTGCAAATCCTGAACCTGGATCACCGCGCCATAATCGCGCCAGCTGGCGCTTGCAGTTTCCGTCCGGGGCAGTCTTGCCAGTTGGCGCTCGACGGCGGCGATAACAGCATTGCCGAATGCCTCGTCGTCGGTGATCAGGATCGACTGCGACGCCGTATCGTGCTCGGCCTGGGCCAGAAGATCGGCAGCGATCCAGTCCGGATCGTTGTCGCTGTCGGCCAGAATGAGGACCTCCGACGGACCTGCGATCATATCGATGCCGACCGTGCCGAAAACGCGGCGCTTGGCAGCGGCCACATAGGCATTGCCCGGACCAACGATCTTCGACACCGGTGCTATGGTTTGCGTGCCATAGGCCAGCGCGGCGATTGCCTGTGCACCGCCCACCCGGTAAATCTCGGAAACGCCGGCAAGGCGTGCGGCCACGAGAACCAGCGGATTAAGCTTTCCGTCCGGAGACGGCACAACCATGACGATGCGCTCGACGCCGGCAACCTGGGCCGGGACAGCGTTCATGAGGACCGAGCTCGGATAACTCGCCGTGCCGCCCGGCACGTAAAGCCCGACCGATTCCACCGCCGTCCAGCGCGACCCGAGTTCCACACCCAGTGCATCGGTGTAGCGGTCGTCCTGCGGCATCTGTCGCTGGTGGTGGGAATGAATGCGGTTACGGGCGAGCTTGAGCGCCTCGACGGTTTCCAGCGGCGCTGCTGCCATCGCCGCATCGATTTCGGCTGGTGTGATAGCAATGCCGTGCTGCACAAGGTCGATACGGTCAAACCGCTGCGAATAGTCGATAAGCGCCGCATCGCCTTCGGTGCGAACCCGATGAATAATATCGGCAACCACGCGATCCACATCCTCCGATACTTCGCGCTTGGTCAGAAGAAACGCGGAAAACCGGGATTCAAAATCAGGATCGGACTGCCTCAACACCAAAACCACAATAACTGCTCCTCTTGCCCGTCAGGCTTCGTGTTCCGGCTTGAAATCGGTTTCCCATGCGGGGCCGAGATCGGTCAGCTGGGCCTCGATGGCTTCCACCTCGAGCCGCAACGCCCTGTTGGCAGCAAATGTCAGCTCGATCACGCCTGAAGGCGCGTCGCCAACAATGAAGCGGATCGCCAGCAGGGAAAGCACGTCGTCCTTGAAACGGCGGTCGATACCGGTTGCCTTGAGGCTTTTCACCCGGGCGAAATGCAGCGCCGTGCGCCGGCGTTCAAAACTGCGGTGGCGCTTGCCATCGGCGGCCAATTCCCAGACAAACCGGTTGACGGCCAGAACCAGACGGCTTTCGGCTGGCAGATAATCGATATCGGCTATTTTCAGCACCGAATCCTGCAGATGCGCAGAAAGGATTTGCAGATCTTCCTCATCAAGCGCGATGAGTTTGAGAGTGTCCATGTCTACCCTTTGCATAACTTTTCAGGACCACGGCGCGCGAAACACGCCATGCTCCCTTCCCTGTTAGAGGAAAGTTCAGGCAAATGGAATTCTGCTGTCAGGAGAAAGTGCACCAGCAGTAAAAACAGCCGGGAATCAGTCGCTGATACGCTCGACAACCGCACCGCAACGGGACAGTTTTTCTTCCAGACGCTCGAAGCCGCGATCAAGGTGATAAACGCGGTTGACCGTCGTTTCGCCTTCGGCGGCCAGACCGGCAATAACGAGCGAAACCGATGCGCGCAAATCCGTCGCCATGACCGGCGCGCCCTTCAAACGTTCCACGCCTTCGATCTTGGCCGTTTGCCCCGAAAGCGAGATTTTCGCCCCAAGGCGCGCCAGTTCCTGCACGTGCATGAAGCGGTTCTCGAAAATGGTTTCGGTGATGTGGGACGTGCCTTTGGCCTTGGTCATCAGGCCCATGAACTGTGCCTGCAGATCGGTCGGGAAACCCGGGAACGGCTGGGTGGTCACATCGACCGGCATGATGCCATGGCCGTTGCGCACAACACGCAGACCGGAATTTGTTTCGGAAATTTCCGCACCGGCCTGTCCGAGCGTCTCCAGTGCCGCGCTGAGGAGGCTGGCATCGGCGCCTTCGAGGATCACGTCACCACCCGTCATGGCAACGGCCATGGCGTAGGTGCCGGTTTCAATGCGGTCGGGAATGACGCGAACCCGCGCACCGGAGAGGCTGGTCACGCCCTCGATGGTGATGGTCGGCGTGCCTGCACCGCTGACGCGGGCGCCCATTGCATTGAGGCAATCGGCGAGATTGACGACTTCGGGTTCCTGTGCGGCATTCTCGATGACGGTTTCGCCCTTGGCCAGGGTCGCGGCCATCATCAGCACATGGGTGGCGCCGACCGATACTTTCGGGAAGGTGAAGCGCGTGCCGACGAGGCCGCCCTTGGCGCTGGCCTTGACGTAACCGTTTTCAATGTCGATGTCGGCGCCGAGCGCCCGCAGACCGTCGATGAACAGATCGACCGGACGCGTGCCGATGGCGCAGCCACCCGGCAGCGATACGGTCGCAACGCCCATGCGTGCCAGAAGCGGCCCAATGACCCAGAAACTGGCGCGCATCTTGGACACGAGTTCGTAGGGGGCGGTCGTATCGACAATATTGCGGGCAGTGAAGTGGATCGTGCGGGAATAGGCGCCGTCCTGGCGTTCGCGGCGGCCATTGACCGAGTAATCGACGCCATGATTGCCGAGAATGCGGATCAGCTGCTCCACATCGGCCAGATGCGGCACGTTTTCGAGCGTCAGCGTATCATCCGTCAGCAGAGACGCGATCATCAACGGCAGGGCCGCATTCTTGGCACCGGAAATCGGGATGATGCCATTGAGCTTATTACCGCCAACAATCTTGATACGATCCATAATGTGTCACTTTCGCGGGGATAGACCCGTCCTGTCGTTGAGACCCTTTGCAGAGCCGGTTGATCTAAACCATCGCAGAGAATGGTTCAAGAAATGCTTCGATCGCAGCGCGACCGGTCAAGATTCCGAAGACGGGGTATCGGAGGATGTCTGTTCTGCGGCGGTGATTCCCTCGTCCCGATCATCTGCAGCCCCGGAGCGCCGGGAACGTATTTGCTGTTTTCGGCGTGCCAGATTCGCCCGCAATTGTTCTGAACGCCGCTTCTCACGGCTTGTTTGCTCGGAATTCGGGTTTTTCGAAGACGGCGATGTCATAAGTTATCTTTCAAAATCCGTGCGCCCCAACGCGGCTTTTATCCACGTAAATACAGGGCTTTTGGCAAATACTGATATTTTGCCCAAGAGATTACAATTGCTTGCTTGCGATTTGAGCAATGATATGGCAGAAGTCCGCCGCGTTCGCAAATCAGCTGCGGTAGCTCAGTGGTAGAGCACTCCATTGGTAATGGAGAGGTCGAGAGTTCAATCCTCTCTCGCAGCACCAGTCTTTTCGATGATCGGACGATCATTCCGTGTGCGAACGTTATCCACAGATCATTTTGACGGCACAGCCTGATCGCTGACCAGGGGTCATGTTCCGCTGACGCGCTTGTAGTGGGCTGATTCGCTGCCCATGCATGCCCGCAGGACGCCGACGATACTGCCCAAGCGCGATGCCGCCTTGACCAGTGTTCTTCCGCGCGTGAACGGCACGGCGATCAGATAAAGACAAAGCGACAGCAGGCGGCCAATGAGCGAGCCGGGCAAACGCAGGAGCGTTGCGGCCCTGTGCTTGTTCAGCTTGCTGCCCATTTCAATGATGCTGATGTCCCGGCTGCGCCGGTATTGATAGGCGAAGGTCAGCCGGTCCTGCGGTACGGTTTCATAGGCGACGGCCGCCGGGGTCCAGCCTGTCTTGGCACCGAGCCTGCGCGCGTCCGCCCACAAGCGCCAATCCTCGCCGCCAGCCAGGGCAAGCGCATTGTCGAAACGCACGCCGGTTCTGCGGAAGAATGCCAGATCTCCCATCCAGCTGCCGGTGGCGATCCGTATCCGGTCGCCCTGTCCGGCATTGCGCCTGCGCAGATACTTTGCTTCGCTGTTCCGGTTGGCGCGGTCCATGCCGGACCAGATCATTTTCTGCCACACCGTCACATCCGGACCATGCGGCGCGAGCCGAACCGGAGACCCGACAATATCAAAATCAAAGGCATCGCGCTCGGCAAGCAGCTGAACGAGCCAGTCCGGTTCGACCGTTTCGTCGTCGTCGGCAAAGGTCAAAAGGTCATCGCCGGCATCGAGCGCACAGTCCAGAACCCGATTGCGGGCAAAGGCAATGCCGAGACGCGGCTCAACTTCGTACTGAACGGTGGACTGCGGCAGCAGTGCCCGGAACGTTTCCACCACGTCGGAAAGGGTTGGCTGATCATTGTTCTCGACCACGACAAAACGGATGCTGGTACCCGTCGGAACCTGCATCCGCGCATAGGATTCGAAGAGGTTTTTCAGCATCATCGGCCGATTGCGGGTGATGGTCCCGACGCAGATGCTGCGTTCCCTCACCGTTTCTGCGGACACAGGATTTCCCATCATCAACCGGTAACGGATTTGCGCAGGACATTCAGCCAGCCATCGGTCCGGCGAACGATCTTGCGGGGCAGGAGCAGCATGTCATGCTGCGGTGTCGCCCGGCCGCGCTGGGTGGTGGTTGCGGTGGTATATCCCGCCTCCTCAACCATTTGCCTGACCTCCCCGGAAAAATCACCATAGGGATAGCAAAAGGCATCCACCGTGCTGCCCAGCATGTCTTCGAGTTCGTGGCGCACATCGGCAATCTGACGCCGCGCCTCGTCCGGGCTGACCTCGGTCAAGTGCACATGATCGAGCGTATGCGCACCGACTTCATGCCCCGATGCCGCCCATTCCAGCATTTCCGCGCGGGACATGCAGGGGGAATGGGGAACGCCGACATCGGCATCCCATATGTTGGAGCCACCGATCTGCCGGCTGACAAAATAATTCGTGGCGGTAAAGCCAAGCGCATCCAGCACCGGCAGCGCATGCGTCATGACGTTGCGAAATCCGTCGTCAAAGGTGATGCCCACCACTTTGCCGGTCTTTTGGCCCGCCAGGTAGGGCTGCAAATCCCGCATCGACAATCCGGCATACCCCATGCGCTTGAGCCATTTCATCTGGCGATGGAAGTTGGCCGGATCGACGGTCAGATAGCGGAACGGACTGCCGCGCCCTGCCGGTTTGTCAATCTGATGGTACATCAGGATGGGTATGGGCATTTTATGCGAACTCAAATGAAAGTGGACCGGGTTGAAATTTCAGACATGACATATGACGGTATCCATCGAATATAGGAGAAACAGCTGCAGCGCCAATTCTAGCTCCGGCGATCATACTTGTCGCGCGATCTGTATGTTACGTTTTCAACATGACGCCTGGGTTGCCGCGGGCAAGATTCGGCCTATGGACCACTCAGTAGGCGCATGCGGCCATTTCCCGCGCGAATCGCTCGACCCACCATTTTGCAGCGGGTCCAAGCGGATGGTCGGCCATGTGGAGGGCAAAGAGCGAATAGTGGCTCTCCGGATAGGGTTCAAGGTCGAGTTTCACCAACCGGCCTTCGGCAACGTCGTCCTTTATCATCCACTTGGGCAGGCCGCCCCAACCCAATCCAGCGACCATCAGCTCATGCTTGATACCCACATCGGTCAGCCGCCACGTCCGGTAGGCGAAAACGCCAAAGTTCCGGCCCTTGGTCTGTTCGGAAAGGTCAGTCACCACAAGCTGGACGTGATCGCGGATGAAGGAGAGCGGCACCGGCCCCTTGTACAGGGCCAGGGGATGATCCGGCGCGGCAGCGGGTGTCATGGTCATCTCGCCAACCCGGATCGTGGTCAGGTCATCGCTGGTCTGAACTGGCGGCCCGCCAATACCGATATCCGCCTGCCGTTTTTGCACGAGATCCCATACCATGCCGAGCGCGCCGACATGCAGCCGCAGGCTCACGGTCGGGAACTGTTCCTGGAAGGCCTTCAGCACGGATATGAGCACCGGCGACGGCACGGACACGTCGACGACAATCGCTATCTCCGCCTCCAGCCCCGCCTTGAGACCCTCGGCACGCGCCCGCAGTCCCTGCAGCGCCGATGCCATTCGCCGGGCGTCCTCCAGCATGGCGACACCCGCCTCCGTCAGACGCGGTTCCCGGGTTCCGCCGCGGGAAAACAGCTGCAGCTCCAGCTGTGATTCCAGATTGGCGATCGTATAGCTGATAACCGACTGAGACCGGTTGAGATGGCGCGCAGCCGCGGAAAAACTGCCGGTATCGGCAACGGCAAGGAAGACCTGGAGCTGATCGAGAGTCGGATTTGGCTGCATGATATATCTAATCCATAGATGGGTTTGATAGATATTTTCCCAGTTTTCTAAATGGATGTCGAGCACCAAATTACGGGCATCAATTCATTGTCCTTTTTGGAAGGTACCAAAACCATGTCGTCCATACTTCTCATTACCTCAAGCCCGCGCGGCGCGGCTTCCCACTCGACACAGGTCGCCACGGAGTTTGCGCGTAAGCTACAGCGGGCAACACCGGGCAGCATCATTGTCACACGCGACCTTGCCAGCCGCCCGCTGCCGCACATCAATGCCGACTACACGGCCGGCATTTACACCCCCGTGGAGGCACGCACCGCCGAACAGCAGCGGGTTGTCTCGGTTTCGGATCAGGCCGTCGACGAACTCTTTGCCGCCGACAGCATCGTCATCTCGACGGGATTCATCAATTTCAGCATTTCTTCAACGCTGAAATCATGGATCGACCATATCGCCCGCGCCGGCAAAACCTTCAGCTACGGTGAAGATGGTCCCAAAGGTCTTGTCACGGGCAAGAAGGTCTATCTGGTGATCGCATCCGGCGGAATTTACTCCGCTGGCCCGGCATCCGCATTGGATCACGCGACACCTTACCTCAAATCCGTGCTTGGCTTCCTCGGCATGACCGATGTCGAAGTCATTCGCATCGAAGGCGTTGGCATGGGACCGGAAGCCGAAGCCAAGGCAATCGCCACGGCTCAGGAACAGACCAGTCATCTGGCTCTGGCTGCCTGACGCAGCGGGCTCCCGGGAGGTGGATTCGCGTCCACCTCTTTGATCCATTTTGGCAGTGATGCTGATTTTAATCGAGGGACGCCCATATATACCCGTTGGGGGCTGTCTATTTTGCCTGCTTGTATTCGGCTTCGTCCAGGCGGCGGAGCTGGTCGAGCAGGCTCTCCGGCACGGTATCATCAACCTTGTAGATACCGGCGGCGCGTATAGCGGTCCGGTAGGACGACTGGGAAATTTGTCGTCGCATAATCCTGGATAGCTGTTTTTCGTTGGTCCGGTTGGCGCCGCCCATCGCATTACTCCAACTCTACTTCGTGGTCTTCAAGGTCCTGAACTAAACACCTTCCCAGCGAAGAAGGTTCCCCTTTTCTAGGATGACGCATGTTAAAACAATGTGTCGCTCCGCCGCATGGCCGATTCAACGACCGAAAGTACGGCATCCCGCGCAGCGGCGCTGCGCAAACAGGACAGTCAGCGCCCTGAATTGCGGCTGGCAAGACCCTTTTCCCACGCCAGCGCCGTTTCGACGATCACATCAAGATTGTCAAAACCGGGTTCCCAGCCCAGGTCTTTTCGCGCCCGCGCACTATTGGCCACAACCGATGCGGCATCGCCCGCCCGCCGATCCGTCAGGCGCGCGTCAATCGGTCTCCCGTGAACGCGCTCGACGCTTTCAATCACGTCGCGCACCGAATATCCCCGGCCATAGCCGCAATTGGCGACAATGCTGCTGGCCCCAGTGCGAAGCCGGTCCAATGCCAGCCGATGGGCGGCAACGAGGTCGCTGACGTGAATATAGTCACGCACGCAGGTGCCATCCGGCGTCGGAAAGTCGTGACCGTAAATTTCCATATAAGGCCGTTTTCCCAACGCCGTTTCACAGGCAACCTTGATCAGATGAGTCGCTCCGCGTGTCGACTGGCCGGAACGGCCCTTCGGATCGGCCCCGGCCACATTGAAATAGCGCAGCGCCGTATACCGGAAATCATGCGCCGCCGCCGTGTCGCGCAGCATCCATTCCGTCATCAGCTTGGAAACTCCATAGGGCGATTGCGGCAGCAGCGGTGTCTCTTCGGTAACGGGCTCCAGCCCCCCATCGCCGTACACAGCGGCCGTTGACGAAAAGATGAAGTTCTTCACGTTGGACTTGACGACCGCTTCAATCAAGGTGCGGGATTTCGAGGTGTTGTTTTCGTAGTAGGCCAGCGGATCCCGAACGGAATCGGGCACCACCACGGAACCGGCGAAATGGATGACCGCGTCGACATAATTGCGCTCGATCGTATCGCGCACGAGATGCTGGTCGGCAATGTCGCCAATGATGAGCTTGGCCTCCGCAGGGACCGCCCATTCAAACCCGGTGGAGAGGCGATCGATGACCACGACGGATTCACCGGAATCGAGCAATTCCCAGACCATGTGACTGCCGATATAGCCCGCACCCCCGGTTATGAGTACTGTCATCTGCCATCCCCCCTGAACCACGCCAACAGCTCTATTGCGGTATCTTGCCGCATTTTGGCGGGTCTGCAAAGCGTTGAAGATACATCATAAAAATAACGTGGCGAAAGAATCGCAGACCATCCTGCCTTCGGAGCGGGCAGAACGGGTTTCCGGCGTTGCCCATATCGCCGGCGCTCTTTCGACGTTATAGTGTCGGAGCCCGCTGGCAGACTCGCAATTTGCCAAGCGTGGCAAATTGCCCACCTTCCCATCATGGATTTTAGCCCGCAAAAAAGCTACTAAGTCCAGGATACAGGAGCAGTTCATGGACTATCGTCGGTTTTTCGAAGACGCGATCGACCAATTGCACGCTGAAAAGCGCTATCGGGTCTTTGCCAATCTGGAACGGATCGTGGGGAGATTTCCGCGCGCGCTTTGGCGTACTGCCGATTCCACACGTGAAATCACCGTATGGTGCTCGAACGATTATCTGGGAATGGGCCAGCATCCCTCGGTTATCGCGGCCATGCACGATGCATCGAGCCGCATGGGCTCCGGTGCCGGCGGCACGCGTAATATCTCCGGCAACAATCATCCGCTCGTCGAGCTGGAAAACGAACTGGCCGATCTTCACAACAAGGAAGCCGGTCTGGTCTTTACATCGGGCTTCGTGTCGAACGAGGCATCGATATCGACGATTGCGCGGCTTCTGCCCAATTGCCTGATCCTTTCCGACGAGTTGAACCATGCCTCGATGATCGAAGGCGTACGCCGCTCCGGCGCCGAAAAGAAGATTTTCCGCCACAACGATGTGGCACATCTCGAAGATCTGCTGAAGGCCGCCGGCAAGGAACGCGCCAAGCTGATCGTGTTTGAATCGGTGTACTCCATGGACGGCGATATCGCCCCCATCGCGGCCATTGCCGATCTGGCCGAGAAGTACAATGCCATGACCTATATCGACGAGGTTCATGCGGTTGGCATGTATGGCAATCGCGGTGGCGGCATCACCGATCAAGAAGGCCTCTCGGACCGCATCGATATCATCGAAGGAACCCTGGCCAAGGCTTTCGGTACCCTGGGCGGCTACATAACCGGCCCCAAGACCGTGATCGATGCCGTTCGCTCCTATGCGCCCGGCTTCATCTTCACCACCGCCCTGCCCCCCGTGATCGCGGCAGCGGCTACCCAATCGATCCGCCACCTGAAAGTTTCGCAGGAAGAACGCAGATTGCATCAGCAGCAATCGCAGCTGACCAAGGATGTCCTGGCCGCCGCCAACCTGCCGGTCATGCAGTCGCAGACCCATATTGTCCCGATCCATGTCGGCGACCCGGAACTGTGCAAGATGGCGAGCGACCGGCTGCTTCAGGTGCACGGCATCTATATCCAGCCGATCAATTACCCCACCGTCCCGCGCGGCACCGAGCGCCTGCGTGTCACGCCGACGCCCTTCCACTCCGATGAACTGGTGCTCGAACTGAAGGACGCGCTGGTCGAGGTCTGGACGGCGCTTGGCATTCCCTTCGCCAAGGACAGCGCTCCGTCGGTCAACACGGGCGAACGCGTCGTGACGCTTGCTGTTTCCAAGGCCGGCGGCTGAAGCCAGGCTTTCCTGAAATCGCATAAGCCCGCTATTTCAATGAAATGGCGGGCTTATTTATTGGCATCGGTATCGTTCAGCCAGCGCGCCAGAAACGGCACGGCAAAGGCGATCATCAGAAATCGCGCCACGTGGTGGGACGCCACATAGGACGGATCGACGCCCAGCGAAAAGGCAATCACCGTCAGCGCTTCCAGCGCCCCCGGCGCAAAGGCCAGGGCGATCTGTGCGGGATGGATATCCAGGATATACCAAACCGCCAGGGCTGCCAGAAAAGAGGCGGCCGTTCCGAGAACAAAGGCGCAAAGGGCAGCCGGCAGATAGCGAACGAGCTGGGTACGATGCTCCGCACCCACCCTCGACCCGATCAGCACGCCCAGAATGATCAACCCGATATCCGCGATCGAACGCGGGACCACCGCTGTCACGACCGATGCGGCGTGCAATGCCGCGCTTGCCAGCAAAGCACCGAGCATCATGCCGCCGGGAACGCGCGTGTACTGGCCCAGAAGCGCGCCGGCAAGGCCGCAGACAAACAGAATGAGCGCTTCCTGGACTGTCCAGTGATCGTTCATCTCCACCACGACATGCGGCGCATTCCTGGCGATGACGGCAAGCAGCGGGGCAAGAAAACCGATGAGAAGCAACAGGCGGATACACTGAACGACGGTGATCTTGACCATGTTGGCCTGCGTTCCCATGGCGGCCACCAGCACGAAGGAAAGCGCTCCCGGCAACGATGAAAACAGCGCGGTGGGCCCATCCCAGCCGAAGCCCTTGCGCAGCATGAGATAGGTCAGTCCGGTCACCGCGATGAGCGCCACGAAGAGCATGAAAAAGCTGACGGGCCACAGCACCATCTGATTGACGGTATCGGCGGAAACGCCGGACCCGGCCTGGATACCCAGCATGAAGAAGACGAAGGCACGCAGCCAGTCGGGCAGATGGATACGGACGCCGGAAAGGGATGCAGCCGTGACCGCAAGTGTCGACCCGAGCAGGAACGGGATAGGCAAACCGGCAAAACCGGCGCTGAAGGCGCCGGCTGAAGCGATGAGGAGCGAAAGAATGGTGGCCTGGGTATTATTCAGATGTAAGCGATTCAACGTTTCCTGATCCAGTCTGCGAGGCGATCGGCAGCCTCCTCGACCTGATCTATACGCCGGGCAAAACACAGTCGCAGGAAGGCTGCGCCACCATCGCCAAAAGCCGTTCCGGGCGCAAGGCCAACCTTTGCCTCATCGACGATATCAAAAGCTGCGCGATAGGAGTCGGAAACGCCCTCGATGCCAAACAGCAGGTAGAAGGCGCCGGCCGGCGGCGACATGCGCACCCTGCCCGTTGCTGCGAGTTTGGCGCAAAGAATATCGCGCGCCTTGCGCGCACGCTCCACCTGCATCCGGATAAATTCGTCCCCATGATCAAGGGCCGCGACAGCACCGCGCTGCATGAACTGCGCAACACCCGAATTGGAATACTGGATCAGGTTCTCCACGGTTTTGCCAAGGGCGGGATGCACGGTCATCCAGCCGACACGCCAGCCGGTCATTGCCCAGTTCTTGGAAAAACTGTTGACGAAAATAATCCGGTCATCGGGATCCATGACATCGAAAAATGAGGGGGACCGGCGCGCACCGTAATAGAAATGCGTGTAGATCTCGTCGGCAACGATCCACAGACCGTGCTGGCGGGCGATCTGCAATATCTCGCGCAACGTCTCGATATCAGCGGTCCACCCGGATGGGTTGGATGGAGAGTTGATGAACAGTGCCTTCGTCCTGGGAGTGATCGCGTCGCGGATTTTTTGCGGATCAAGCGTCCAGCCATTGCCGGTGAAATCCTGCGTTACCGGAACCGGCGTTGCACCCGCTATGCCGGCGGCAGCGGCAAAATTCGGCCACGCCGGCGACACGTAGACGACCTCGTCTCCAGCCCCGGCCGTGGCCTGGATGGCCAATTGTATCGAATGCATCCCGGAACCCGTGACATAAAAATGATCGACGGGCAGATCCACATTGAAATGGCGCTTGTGATAATCGGCCAATGCTTGCCGCAATTCCGGAATGCCTGCCTGCCAGGTATAAAAGGTCTCGCCATTGGCCAGACCCGCATTCGCCGCATCCCTGATGAAATCCGGCGTAGGCAGATCGCCCTCACCCGCCCAGAGGGGAATGACGCCGTCCTGGCGCCTGCCATGGTTCATCACCGCAACAATGCCGCTCTCCGGCGCGACCGCAGCTTCATGGCGCAAATGTTCAATCAGACCCATACATATCTCCAGTGCCAAACGCACATCCCGTTCAAAGGCAGACCTAACGCAACGAAGCGCAACAATCACGCGGATATTTGTGATGTTCCCATCACCGATGCTGATGATCTGCTGACGTCATCCTGACAATCAGGCAAACAAAAACCCCGGCACCAGGCCGGGGTGTCTGAACCAATGCGGAAAGTCCTAGCGCTTGGCCAGGAGATCGCGAATATCGGTCAGCAGGGCTTCTTCCTTGGTCGGTGCAGCCGGGGCTTCAGGGGCCGCGGCTTCCTTTTTCTTGAGCCGGTTCATGGCTTTCACCACCATGAAAAGAACCCAGGCAATGATCAGGAAGTTGATCAGCAGGGTGATGAAGTTGCCGTAAGCAAGTGTTGCACCGGCTGTGCGTGCGGCGGCCAACGTTGCAGCGGGCGCACCTGCCAATTGGATAAACATATTGGAGAAGTCGACACCACCGGTGAGAAGCCCGATGATTGGCATCAAGATGTCGTTCACGATCGAATCAACAAGTTTGCCGAAAGCACCGCCGATGATCACACCAATGGCGAGATCGACCATGTTTCCCTTCAAGGCAAATTCTTTGAATTCCTTTAGCATGATATACCACTCTCCAGTATTCCGTGTTAATTGGAAGCTGTCAGTCCCCAGTGATGCAAGTTGCACCACAGATTGACAGTAACAGATGTTCCTAATTTATTAACATAAAGTTTTATTTTCCGAGCCAGCAACCCTGGTTATTCAAGTGTTTTCGACGGGCAGGTTTTTAAATTAATTCATTTTGATGAACACGTTCATCGCAAATTGATGGAAGGTTGAAGCCCATGACGGGCTGGACTGTAGCGCTTGTCGCGATTTTATATCTCATTGCACAGTATGTGCGGGTCAAAACCATCGGCCGGCGCAATCGGCTTGACCAGAAGGTCGACCGGCCGTTCATCTATGCGCTCAGTCTTGCATCGGGCGGCAGCAGCTGGCTGTTTTATGGTGGCCTTGGATATGCCGCCGAAAACGGCATTGAATTTGCCGGGCTGTTCATCGGGATCGCTCTGGCTTTTACCCTGGGCTTTCCGTTCTTCCATCGTGTGATCAAACTTGCGCAATCACAGGGCATTGCCTCCATCGCCGACCTGATTGGCGCCCGCTATGGCAAGAGTTTCTCGGTGACGGCGTTTGTCACGATCATCGTCACGGTTGGCGGCGTTCCCTATCTCGCCCTGCAGCTCACCGCAGTCCATTATCTCTTCGAGGTATTCGCCGGCACGTTTACCCCGCATAGTGCGGACAGGGCCCACGAACCCCATTGGCTGCTCTGGGGCCTCCTGTGCGTCATCGCCCTGTTCGTCATCCACAACAGCGAAAAATCGCCTCAAACCATGGATCGCGATGAAAGCATCGTGCGCACGCTGGCCAGCGATTCCGCTTTGAAGATGATTGCCTTCATAGCGGTGGGCATAGCCGCGACGACGTTTCTTTTCGGCACACCGGGCGAATTGCTCAGCCACCTCGCTGGCAGCAATACTGCCATCCCCGCACTGCAGGCACATGTCTCGTTGGCGAATGTTGTCGCGCTCGCGCTGATCGGCGCATCGACAACGCTGCTTCTGCCCAGTCAATTCTATCTCACGGTCGTGGAAAACAGGAGCAGACGGGAATTGTCGGCCGCGCGATGGCTGGTTCCGGCATGCCTGTTGATTGCCGGTCTTCTTGTTTTGCCGCTTGCGGCAATTGGCAACTGGATCCTGCCGTCCGGTGTCTCTCCCGATTTCTATTTTCTTTCACTCCCTCTGCGGGCCCATCAAAGCTGGCTGGGCGTTCTGGCTTTCGCTGGCGGTCTCTCGGCTGCAGCCACCATGCTGGTACTGCCTACCATTGTGTTGTCCATCATGATTTCCAACGACCTGATTTTGCCGACCCTGTTGAACTGGCCAAGGCGGGCGACATCGGCCGGCAAGGATGATTACACGGCCATCATTCCAAAAATCCGGCGTTGCTCCATCATTGCCATTCTGCTTGCCGCCTATGCCTACCAGTTCACAATAAAGGATTACGTTGACTTCGCGGAGCTCTCGCTCATTTCCGCGGTGAGCCTGATGCAGATGCTGCCGCCTTTTCTCGGCGGTTTTGGCTGGCGCAGGGCAACAGCACGCGGCGCACGGTGGGGTATGGCTGCAGGCACTGCCGTGTGGCTTTACACCATGCTTCTCCCCACTTGGCTTGATGAATCCTGCTCCCTTGTCACCAGCGGACCCTATGGCATCGGTCTCTTGCGCCCGCATCATCTCGGGGGATTGGACGCAAGTCCCGTGGTGAACGGGCTGCTGTGGAGCCTGACTGCCAACCTGGCTTTGTTCATCCTTGGCTCCCTGTCAAAAAGCGCGTCGCCGCTGGAGCGCATTCAAGCCAATATTTTCATCCCCGAAACGGGAGAAACCGCTCTTTCCAGCAGGAACCATCATGCCAACGTGACTGTCGATCACTTGAAGGACACCATATCCCGTTACATCGGCGCTGAACAAACCCGGCTTGCGTTCAATGCCTTTCATGACCAGAAAGGAATTACCCTGGAAGGCGCGGCCGATTTCAAAACGGTGCATTTCTCCGAACAGCTGCTTTCCAGTGTCGTCGGCTCGCCGTCCGCCAGGTTGATCCTGTCCCTTGCCATGGGTCCCTCCGGAGCGGCGCAGAAGCAGACGCAGATACTGCTTGATCACGCGACGGAAGCCCTGGTGCAAAACCGCGACCTGCTGCAAACGGCGCTAGACCGGGTGGATCAGGGGATCGGCGTTTTCGACCGGCAGTTCCGGCTCATGTGCTGGAACCGGCCGTTGCCGCTCATGCTCGATCTACCCGATCGCCTGCAGCGCATGGGCACACCGTTCCACGCTATTGTTTCCTTTCTCCTTGCGCAGAGAAACGCTGCTGCAAACGGCGGCGACGGCGCGTTGCAGGAGCTGGAAGCGCTGCCCGCGCGCTGGCGCATCGCCCTTGGCAATTCGGGCCGGATCATCGACATTCTTGCCAATGCCATACCGGACGGTGGCATGGTGGCAACCTTTACCGACGTCACCCAGACTGTCGAAACAGACAGAATATTGCGGCAAAGCAATGAGCGCCTCGATGCACGGGTGCGAGAACGCACGAAAGCGCTCACCCTTGCCAATCAGGAACTGGCCAAGGCACGGCGCCGCGCCGAGGACGCCAATATCAGCAAGACACGTTTTCTGGCCGATGCGGGGCATGATATTCTGCAGCCCCTCAACGCAGCCCGTCTCTATGCCTCGGCACTGACGGAACAGCTTGCCAAGCCGCAGCTGAAGGATCTTGCGACCAACCTCAATTCATCCCTTGAGGCGGTCGAGTCGATCTTCAACGCGTTGCTGGATATTTCACGGCTTGATGCCGGTGCCCTCAGGCCTGAGATATCGACCATTCCATTGAATATCATCCTCTTGCAGGTCTTTCGCGATTTTCTGCCGGTGGCGCAGGAAAGGGCGCTGGAGTTCAAACTGGTTGAAAGCTCGGTTGTCGTTGCAACCGACCCTCATCTTCTGCGGCGGCTTCTCCAGAACCTTGTTTCGAACGCCATCAAATATTGCAAATCGGGCAAGATACTCATGGGCGTTCGCCGTCGCGGCGATATGATCGAGGTTCAAATCTTCGATACGGGTATAGGCATAGCCAAAACCGAACTGAACATCATTTTCCGCGAATTCTCCCGGCTCTCCCGCGGCATGAGGGAATCGGATGGACTTGGGCTTGGCCTATCGATTGTCGAGCGCATCGCCGCACTGCTGGGGATGTCCATCGGCGTATCTTCCCGCGTTGGCAAAGGCTCGGTGTTCTCCGTCAGAATGCCGGTATGCTCCGATTCTGTGGTGCCGGTCATCAAGAATCCGGCGGCTTCAGAGCCCAATCGCGCGCTGGATGGCCTCAGGATTCTCTGCATCGATGACGACGAACGTTCTCTTGCCGGAATGAAGGAGCTGCTGCAGACATGGGGCTGCGTAGTGGAGGTCTTGACCAACGGCAAGGGCTTGGAGGCGCTATGCCAGAACCTTGGCGAACCACCGGATATGATCCTTGCCGATTACAATCTCGAAGATGAGAACGGAATTGACCTCATCGGGTATTTGCGCGGCCAGTATGGGTGTTCCATACAAGCCGCCCTGGTTACCGCAGACCGGTCGAGCCAATTGCGCGACCGGGCTGCCGCCGCAGCTATCCCGCTGATCAACAAGCCTGTGCGGCCCGCTGTCCTGCGATCGCTGCTATCCCATCTTCAAAACACCCCTGCGGACGCCTGAATGATTGCCCGCGCTAATGAAACTCCACCGTTCTGGCGTTCAGGGGCGCGGGGGTGCTGTTGAAACGGGACAAGCAAATGACCGCTTGTGTCCGGCTTTCAACACCAAGCTTGTAGAGAACCGCAGAGACGTGCGCCTTGATCGTGGCTTCCGACACGTTGAGTTCATGCGCAATCTGCTTGTTGAGCATACCGTCGGCCATCATGCCGAGAACCCGTCCTTGCTGCGGGGTAAGACGGCGCAAGCGGCCGACCAGCTCGAACAGTTCCTGATCCAGTTGTCCCCCGCCCTGACCGGTCAGCGGCGACCATATCTCGCCATCGAGTATTCTGCCGATGGCATCGGCAATCTCGTCAAGGGTTGAGGATTTGGAAATAAAGCCCAAGGCGCCGAGCGCAAGCGCCGTCCGGATGGTAACGGCATCATCGGTTGCCGAAACAATCGCTATCGGCACGCTCGGGTGCAGTGTACGCAAAGCAATCAAGCCAGTCAGACCGCTGACGCCGCCCAAGGCAAGATCGAGCAGCACAAGATCAACGTCGGCTGCATCGAGGATGTGCCTTTTGGCACTCTCCAGATCGCTGATCTCGATAATATCCGCGTCGCCTGTCTGCAGCATAAGTGCAGCTTTCAACGCACCCCGGAAAAGCGGATGATCGTCCACAATGACAAACTTAAATCTCATGCCTGAAAAGTCTCCGTTTTAAAATTGCAACATCTGAAAATCTAATCGTTTTAATAATAGCGACTAAAGCGCATTTTCCTGATATATCAAGACAAATCTATTGCGCGGGTAAGTTCAAAACCAATGCGGACTGTTCGTAGATGTCTGCTAAACACATGAATTGACTTGGCAAAACCTCAATCCCGCGCAATCATAGACCTATTTCGCCACTTTTCGAAAGAAAGATGTATGATAACGAATACACTTTACCCCGAGACCCAGCCCTATGCCGAGCAGATGCTCGCCGTGTCTGATCTGCACAGTATTCACGTGGAGGAATGCGGCAATCCCCAGGGCAAACCGGTCATCATGATCCATGGCGGCCCTGGCGGCGGGATCAACCCCGCCATGCGCCGGCTGCACGATCCGGAACTCTACCGCATCATTCTTTTCGACCAGCGCGGCTGTGGAAAATCAACGCCTTACGCTGAACTGCGCGAGAATACCACCTGGGATCTCGTGGCGGACATGGAGCGTATCCGTAACCATTTCGGCATCGATAAATGGCAGGTTTTCGGCGGTTCGTGGGGGTCGACACTGGCTCTTGCCTATGCGCAGACCCACCCCGCCCATGTCAGCGAGCTGATCCTGCGCGGCATCTTCATGATCCGCCGTTTCGAAATCGAATGGTTCTATTCCAACGGTGCGAGCATCATCTATCCCGACCGCTTCGAAGCCTATCAGGAGCACATTCCGGAGGCAGAACGCGGTGACATGATCGCGGCCTATTACAAGCGCCTTACCGACGAGGACCCGGCCGTGCGCCTGGCCGCCGCCAAATTGTGGGCTCGCTGGGAAGGTTCCGCGCTTTCCCTTCTGCCGGATCCGGCGCGGGAAGAGGCTTTTGCCGGCGATCATTTCGCCATCGCGTTTGCACGCATCGAATGCCATTATTTCCAGAACAGGGGCTTCTTCGAAACGGATGACCACCTCCTGCGCAATGCCCATCTGATCCGTGAAATTCCCGGCGTTCTCGTACACGGCCGCTATGACATGTGCACGCCGCTCCTGAACGCCTGGCATCTGAAAAAGGTCTGGCCGGAAGCCGACCTTCGCATTGTCGAAGATGCCGGGCATTCCGTCACGGAACCGGGCATTGTGCATGAGCTGATTGCTGCAACCAAAAGATTTGCAGCCTGACAGCAACGCAGGCAACCGGTTGTTTCGGCGGCCGGTTGCTTGGTTATGCCGCCAGATGCTTGCGGCGTGACTTGACCACCCACAAATGGCCAAAGGGATCGGTCAGCACACCGACGCGGTCACCATTGTCCAGTTCCTCGACGGCATTGCGCACATGGCCGCCTTCCGCCGTGGCGTGGTGCATGACACGGTCGACGTCGTCAACATGGATATCGAGCATGACTGGCGTCGCGCCAATCGCGTGGACAGAACGCGGCCCGCCCAGCGATGCATCCGCATCGCGTTTGGGGTTGGCGCCGACAATCATGATCACCGACGCGCCCATCCGCATTTCCGCGGCGATCAACGCGCCATTGTGCAGATACGGGCGCCCAACCACCCGCGCGCCGAATACATTTTCATAAAAATCCATGGCCATTTGCTGGTCGCCGTGGCGCACAAAAAGCCGGATGGAAATTTCACCGATCAGTCTTGGCCCCTCGTTCATCCTGTCCCTCCAGCGTCCATTAGCGAGGGACTAAAGTCGTATAAAAACGCGAACAAATCAAGAACAAAATGATCTTTGGAGCAAAGGTTTTGGCGTTTTCCGTGGAAAACATGCCTTGACAGATCGCCCCAGATTTGACCCGTTTCAGGTTTTCTGCGGCTGGCCCTGCTGCGGCTTGGCGCCGCTGTTATCGTTCTGGAATTCCTTGGCTATCCCCATGAAACGGCGCATGAATTTCTCCATGTAATTCATGCCCTTCTCGAACTCTTCATCGGAAGGAAGCGCATCGCGGACAACCGGCGGAATCTTGCCCATGCTGGCGACCGTGTCTTCCAGCTTGGCAACACGGGTCTTCAGATCCGCCACATCCTCCTCGTAGGCCCTGCGTTCATCCGCAGCGAGTTTGCAGATCAGCTGCCCGGACTTTTCCTGACAGATGGACATCTCTCCGGTCCTGTTGTTCATCCTGATGTAACCGGTATCGGTTTTTTCCAGGGAATAATTCGTGGTTTCCTCGGCCGTCGCGCCGCTCAAGGCTGCGATTGCGAGGAACGGAACAGCCGCAGCAGCGGCCAGCAGTGTTCGTGTGCGTGACATGACAGACCTCCGAAATGCTGAACCTCAAGCTTGAGAGGATAATACGCCGAAAATAGGAATGAGCGCCGAGATTTCTGTTACCGGCAGCAGTCTACCCTTTGCGTATTGCGGTTTTGCGTCTAGTAAATCCGCATGAGCAAACTGATTTACAAGATTGCCCCACGGGCACTGTGGCAGGCGGCGGAAGCCGCAGGCGTGTTTGATGGCGCACCGATCGACCATGCCGACGGCTATATCCACTTCTCCACCGCTGCACAGGCGGTGGAAACGGCGAGCAAACACTTTGCCGGACAGGATGACCTGCTGCTGGTCGCCGTCGAGACCGACCGGTTGGGTGATGCCCTGAAATACGAGGTTTCCCGCGGCGGCGACCTCTTCCCGCACCTCTACGCGTCTTTGCCGATGGCGGCCGTCCTGTGGGTCAAACCGCTGCCGCTTGACACCGATGGCAAGCACCAGTTTCCGGAGATGAATGCATGAGCGGACTGTTTCAGTCGCTGGGCCGCAAGGTCCTGTTTTCCTTCGACCCGGAAGACGCCCATGGCATGTCGATCAAGGCATTGAAGACCGGGCTGGTGCCGGGATGTACATTGCCGGACAGCCCCGCCCTGCAGGTTACCGTTGCCGGGCTGAAATTTCCCAATCCTCTCGGCATGGCCGCCGGTTACGACAAGAACGCGGAAGTGCCGGACGCCCTGTTGAAGCTCGGTTTCGGCTTTGCCGAGATCGGGACCCTCACGCCGCTGGCGCAATCCGGCAATCCAAAGCCACGCATTTTCCGCCTTGTCGACGACAATGCCGTGATCAATCGCCTAGGCTTCAACAATGAAGGCCACGAAGCCGCGTTCCAGCGGCTGTCATCGCGCAAGAATCGTCCGGGAATTGTCGGGGTCAATATCGGAGCCAACAAGGATTCAACCGATCGCGTGGCTGACTACGTCGCCGGCATCCGGAAGTTCCATACGCTCGCAGCCTACTTCACCGCCAACATCTCATCGCCCAACACGCCGGGCCTGCGGGATTTGCAGGCCCGTGACAGCCTCAAGGAATTGCTCGGCAAGGTACTGGAAGCCCGCGATGCGGTTGCAGCACAATCCGGTGTCCGGCGCCCGGTCCTTCTGAAGATCGCGCCGGATCTGCCTGAAGCCAGCCTTGACGATATTGCTGCCGAAATCGCGCTGCATCCGCTGGACGGCCTGATCATCTCCAACACCACCCTGTCACGCACGGGTTTGCGCAGCCCGCAGCACACGGCCGAGACCGGCGGTCTGTCAGGTGCGCCGATCTTCAATCGCTCCACGATTGTTCTGGCAAAGATGCGCCAGCGCGTTGGCCTCGCGCTGCCGATCATCGGTGTCGGCGGCATCGACAGCGCCAGGACGGCAATCGCCAAGATTCGCGCGGGTGCCGATCTCGTCCAGCTCTATACCAGCATGATCTACCATGGCCCCGGGCTCGCTGCTGAAATCCTCAAGGAGATGTCCGCCACGCTCAAGCGCGAAGGCATCAGCAATATCAGCGCATTGCGGGATCGTGACCTTGCGGATTGGGCGGCGAAAGACATTCCCGCCTGACGGCAGAGCGTAATTTTGCCACTGTTCCGCAATCCAACGGATGGCGGCGATAAACTCCAGCGAAATGGAAACAGAGTGATGACGCGCAAGAGACGGGTGGCAGTTCTATTCGGCGGCCGTTCGGCCGAACATGAGGTTTCCCTGCTTTCCGCCGGCAATGTCGTCAAGGCAATCGATACGTCAAGATATGAGGTGGTGCCTATCGCCATCACCCGCACCGGTCTATGGCTGCTTGTCGCGCTTGAAGATGGCGGCCTGCCAAAGGCTGTTCCGGCAACCGGAGCTGAAATCAGCCTGCTGCCCGGCGGCAAAGGCCGGCTTCTCGTTATGCCGGCAAGCGGCGCCCCGCATGAAATACCACCGGTCGATGTGGTCTTCCCCGTGCTGCACGGCCTCTTCGGCGAAGACGGTTCGGTGCAAGGCTTGGCGGAAGTTGCCGATGTGGCCTATGTCGGCTGCGGCATTCTCGGCTCCGCAACGGCGATGGACAAGGACATTGCCAAGCGCCTGCTCAAGCAGGCCGGCCTGCCCGTCGCCAAGGGCCTGACACTCCAGTTTGGCGAAACCGCCGGGTTTGACGACATCACGCGCGACCTTGGCACACCGGTCTTCGTCAAGCCCGCCCGGCAGGGCTCGTCCGTCGGCGTTGGCAAGGCTGCCACAGCCGAGGCTTTCGAGGCCGCCGTCAGGGAGGCATTCCGGCACGACCGCAAGGTCATCGTCGAGGAATTTGTCCAGGCCCGCGAGATCGAATTTGGCGTTCTCGAAGGCAGCGACGGTTCATTGACCGTTTCGGTTCCCGGCGAGATCGCTCCAGCCGCCAGCCATGGCTTTTATACCTATGAAGCCAAGTATATCGATGCCGATGGCGCGGCCTTGTCCATTCCGGCCAACCTTCCGGCATCTGTCCGGGAACAGCTGCAGGAGATGGCAGGCCGGGCCTTTCGGGCCCTCGGCTGTGAAGGCATGGCACGGGTCGATTTCTTCCTGCGGCCGGACATGAGCGCCGTCGTGAACGAGGTCAACACCATACCGGGTTTCACCAATATCAGCATGTACCCGAAGACACTGGGCGCGAGCGGCATTCCCTATCCCGAACTGGTGGACCGGCTGATCCAGCACGCGCTGGATCGCGCCGATCGCCAGCGCTCCTGAACGATCTAGCTGGCGAACTGCAGCCGCGCCCGCCGCGGCAGGATCGCCAGCAGCGACAGACCGCGCAGCCCGAGGAACAGGTGAAGCGCCAGCCAGAGCCCGTGATTGCCCAAGAACTGCGGCAGAATGAAATAGGCGGCGAAGTACCCGGCAAGTGACAGCATCATCATGTTGCGCATGTCGCGTGACCAGGTGGCGCCGATGAATACGCCGTCCATATGGAAGGCCAGCAGCCCGGTAACGGGCGCGAGGGCCGCCCACGGCATGTAGAGTGCGGCCATGGCCTGCACATCCGCAGATTTGATCAGAACCGCCACGATGGCATTGCCGTAGATGAGGAAGAACAGCGCCATCAGCGAAGCAAGGACCAGCCCCCACAGGAATGAAAGCTTGATGCCGCGATCAAAGGCCGGGCGATAATGGGCGCCGACGGCACGGCCGGAAATCTGCTCGGCTGCCGTCGTCACGCCATCAATGAGATAGCCCGAGATCAGCAGAAAATTCATCAGCACGGCGTTGGTTGCCAAGGTCACGGCACCGGCCTCGGTACCAGCGCGGGTGAAATAGGCATAGGCGATCAGCAGGAAGAACGAGCGCAGCATGATATCGCGGTTGACCGCAAACATCCGCCGGATGGCCGGCATATCAAGGATACGCGCAAGCGATGGATTGGGAACGGCCCGAAACTGCCAGTAGACCATGGTCAAGCCGACAACCAGCGCGACGCTTTCGCCAAGCACGGTTCCCCAGGCAATGCCCGCCACGCCCCAGCCCATGACCAGACCGAGCCAGCAGGTCATGACCACATTGACGCCGTTGAGCAGGAATTGCAGGTAGAGGCCCTGCATCGCCTTGCCCTGCCCGAGCAGCAGGCCGAGAACGACAAAATTTCCAAGCGCCATCGGCGAGGAAAACAGCCGGATCGACACATAGGTGGACATGGCGTCAGCGACCGCCTGATCCGGGTTCATGAAACGAACCGTTGCAGTCAGCACCAGCGGCGTTACGGCAATGAAAACAAAGCCGACAAGCACGGCTATGCCAATTGCCCGCCAGAACACCGCTTGCTGTTCCACATTGTCATGACGGCCCATCGCCTGCGCCACCAGCCCGGTTGTTCCGGCGCGCAGGAAATTCATGGTCGAGAAGAGAAAATCGAAAACCAGAGCCCCGATCGCCAGCCCGCCGAGCAGATGCGGATCGCCGAGCTGGCCAATGACAGCCGTATCGACGAGACCGAGCAAGGGCGTCGTCAACGATGCCAGCATCACGGGAATCGTGATCGACAGCATCAGACGGTTCGTCACCTCGAACGGGCGAACGATTTTTGATCCATCAGGATGGGACACTTGCGTTGACATGGGACACCGGGAAAGACGCCAGAGGGGCTATCGATATCCTATGCCATTGCGCGCGGCGCTTTTCCAGAACTATCGGCCAATCCCGGCCGATAGTTCAGCTGGCAAGGACCAGCGCCCAATACCGCTGACTGCTGCCGCTGGCAGCTTCCGAATAGGCAAGACCGAACCGGGTGAACTTCTGATCCAGCATATTGCGGCGATGCGGCGGCGAGGCCATCCACATGGCAAAGAGCCGGTCGAGTTCCATGCGGCCGACGGCGATATTCTCCGCAGCAATGCCGTGGATCTCGTTGTTCCGCACACGGGTGGCAAAATCACGCCCCCAGCCGGTCGTATGGGACATCCGACCGGCGCTGGCCATGTAACCCGCCTGCTGCAGTGCGGCGCTTTCCAGAGAAGAATCGGCGGTCAGGCCAGCCAATCCATTGGAAGAGCGTATATTCTGCACAAGCGATGTCGCTGACGCCGATACACCGGCACTTTTCCCCGGCGTGCGTGTCACTGTCTGGCAGGCGGCCAGCGGCAACAGCGCCGACACGGCGGCGAACCCAAGCACGCTGCGGCGTGACAAATGAAATCTATGGTTGGGCATAAGCAATTCCTGAATGAGGCGCACTGCCGATATCCAGCAATTGTGGCTCATTCAGGCCAAGGCGATGTTTTTGCGTTTAACGCCGGTAGCTCAGCAGCCGCAAAATGATGAAGCACGGCACAACCACGACCGCGCCCAAGAGGAAGTAACCGGCGAAACGCTCGATGGCGCCAAAACCGAGGTTCCAGATGCGGCGGGCAAAATTCTCGAAGCCATACAGAATATCGAGCGGCGACCAGTTGAACGCGTTCATGATCACGCCGACGAAAAGCGATACGAGAATGAGCTTGAGCAGAACACGGCCCGGCGTGTCTCCCAGAAAACGGTTCATCTTGTCCGACATTGATACTCCGATAGCGGCGGCGGCAATTGCAGCGATGGTGTTCACATATGGCCATATGCGGCCCGGTTCAAGCAATTGCACGGCGATAGCGGATTCGCCAAGCGTTCCAGTCGAAATATATCCCGGATAAGGCCGGCAGGACGGTCAAATTGGTTTCAATGCCGATCCTGCACGAAAATATCGACGGTTTTTGCCGCCGCAATGAAGGCTTTTCGGGCTTCGCCGACCGTTCTTTCGCCATTCAGGGCATCATGGCATATTTGTTGTGCGGCGAGATAGCTCGGTCCGTGCCGGGCCGGCCAATCCTCCGACAGAAATTCAGCGGCTTCTTTTACCGAGGCTATACTTCGGTATTTGCCTATCTGCCTGGTTTCTACGGTCACAGATTCAAATGTCAGTTTACGCATGATGTGAGACGCCCAAGAAACAGCCATGTCCCCTCAAGCTTTCATTATATTGGCATTCGATAGTGAGTACAACTCTTCCGGCCGGGCATACCACCAGGCAGGATATGCCTGAAGGCCATTGCCGTGCGACGAGTGCCCTCGATCACAGTGCGTCTGAAGATGATCGCGTTACTTGCCGCATTCTTCGAACAACCTGGAAACAACAGGCAAAAAGTGATCTTCATAGGTCAAGCAGGATTGATAAATACCCGCCGCAACCCTTTCACGTCCGATTTCCTCCCACTCGGGATTTTTCGGTGTGTGCCAATCCGTGACTTGAGAAATCAGCACTTCCCTGTCCATTGCTGCGGGATACTGTTTCAGAATAGAGCGCGCCTCATCAACCAGTGGAAGATAACGCCCCACCGCCGCCAGTTTTCGCGTGCGGGCTTCGCCATCCAAAACCAGTTCACAGACACGATCGCCTTTTGCTCCAGCCGTCGCCGCGGAAAAGAGGAGTTCGGCCGGTTTGCCGCGCGCGGACAGTCGCTTTTGCAGGATCGCGCCCATGGCCGATGCCAGGTCGTGGATTGGATTGTATCCATCACGTGCATCCGCAACTATTCTGTAAGAATGATGCTCTCCAATATCAGCCTCAATTGACGCGATCACTGCCGCGAAAAACCCGTGATCATGACGTGCCAGCGCTTCGTACCAAAGCCTGTCCGAAATATCGCCAAATATCGCGCCTGCAGCGGATCCGGTTTTTTCGATGATTTCCCGGGAATAATGCGTTCGGGACTGTTCCTTGCTCCCAGACCCGTCTGTCAGAAAGAAAACAAGGGGCTTGTTCAATTCCACCCAATGGTGAATGCGCAGCTCATGCCCAGGATGCGCCAAAAGAAGAATACTTAGTGTTTGTTTATTCTGCATTGGTGAAATAGACCATAGCTGCGCAACAAAAGCATCGGGGAAATATAAAGTGCGTGTTCTTATTACAAATTTTGTTTTTGGAATGCGGTCCGGATCTGAAAGTGTCGTCGAACTGCTGGCTGACGCACTTCGAGGCGCAGGCCACCAAGTTATGATTTTTGCCCCGACATTGGTCGGCGACACCAACTGGATGATACAGAAGGGACATCAGATCTATCATGCGATAGATCAGATACCCTATCGGCCTGATGTCATTCATGCCCACCATGTGTCCCCATGCTTTATTGCCATGGCACGTTTTCCCGACGTGCCGGTCGTCTACACCTGCCACAGTTCCGTGTTCGAGATCGAAGCGCCTTTGCTGCACCCGCAGATCAAGCACTATGTCGCCGTAGATGCAGCGTGCAGAGACAAATGTTTGTCCAGAGGCATCCCGGCCAATCGCCTGACCACGATAGAAAACGCCGTTGATTCAGCGCGTTTTATCGCAAGGCCCCCTCTTCCGGACCGGCCCCGGAAGGCGCTCCTGCTTACCAAGGCCAGCGGTCATGCTGAATTGGTGCGGCGCGCGTGTGCCGCAGAGACCATGACCCTTGACGAGCTGGGCCCTGGAACAGGCAAGTTTTCCGATGCGCTTGAGAAGGAATTGCTCAAATATGATTTGGTCTTTGCAACGGCACGCATGGCGCTGGAAGCGGCCTTTGTCGGATGTGCGGTTGTTGTATGTGATGGTCGCGGCTTTGCCGGGCTTCTCACGACCCGCAATGTCGCGGCCTGGCGGAAGAACAATTTTGGTGTGCGGTTGCTCGCCCGGCCGACAACTGTCGGGCTATTGCAGGAAGCGATCCAGCATTTCGACGCCAAGGACGCGGCAGATGTAGCCGATTATCTGCGTGAGCATTCGCCGGCGGACAAATATGTATCCCAATACGAAAAGCTCTACCGTTCGGCCATCAAGGCAGGATCACCCGGCCTGCCCGTGCTTGGTCTTGCCAATGGCCAATGGGCGCAGGAACTCGTTGCAACCGCTGAAAAAAGAACCTGGTTTCGTATCGCCTCTGAAATGCATTGGATGCCGGAAACAGACACTCTCAGGCAAATCCTGGATCAATCAAAATCAGAGATCCTTGCTGAACTGCATTCGGTGACAGAGCGTCATCTGCCCAATTCCCACTCCATGGAAACGCTCGCTCAAACATTGACCACGAAAATCGATAAACTCGATCGTGAAATTTCAACGTCAACGAATATCCTGGTGAGTTTGAAGGCCATGTATCAAGCGCTCATACCATCTCCACTCAGGCGCGTTGGCGCGGTGTTGCGGGCGCGCTCAAAGCGGCACAACAAATCGCCGTAGCCGAAAATATCCGGCGCGAGAACCACCTCAAATGCAAAAGCCCCCGCGTCCGGAGATACGGGAGCTTTGGAATATCGCACCAATCCTGTCGATTGGCCATTTCGGTCTCAGCGGCGGGCGTCCAACAGGTCGTTCACTTTGTCAATTTGCGCCGTCGTGAGTGTCCGATGGAAATCCGTGCTCAATTTGGCTTCAGCAGCTTCGAGGGCCTGCTCCCGCAACGTGGGATCAGTAATGGCGAGGGCTGCTTCGCGGCTGCGTTCGTAAGCGGCGATCTTGCCGACGGAGGAATTGGGGGCTGCCCGCTCCCGTGCCCGCGCGGATGCATGTGCTGCGTTGAGCGGACCCAAGGTATTCTTGTCCAGATCCCTGTCACTCAGATCTGCTTCCTTGGTCTTGGATTTGTCATTTGCATGGTCGCCCTTGGCATTGCCATGGCCTTCGCCGCCATTGCCTTTTCCGCCGCCCTCTCCGCCACCATTGCCATTGCCATTTTTGGCCAGTGCAGAACCGACAAGGCTGTAATTGTCCGTCGTCGAGAGTGCAGTGCCGGCAACCAGCAAACCAAAACATGCAACGGCAACAAAACCGCGCTTCACAAGAGTCATACCCATCTCCTCAATATGTCCCGGTGATCGTTCCCCTGCCGGAACGTTAAGAATCCGTTTAGGGCCATTATGAGGCGCTAATAGCGATAATAGTGCCTGTGATGACGATGGTGCTTCCAATAGCCGGGACGATGGTGCCGATTATTCCAGTGGTGGCGGCGATGGTGATGACCTCTCCAGCCGTGCCGATAATGATGGCGGTGGCCCCAATGCCTGCCGCGATTGTGCTTGTATTTGACCAGCTCCACATTCGAAGCGATCGGCGCGCGTTGGACGGAGATAGGCGAGGCCTGCGCGGATACGATTGATGTCAGGCCCATCACAAGCGCGATGAGGCCAGCAGCCACTAGGGAAAGAATATTCTTCATGACAGCTCCCTCCAGATGATCCCGCTCCACATTACGCCGTTGTCGATGAACATTCAAACAAGTACGCCGCGGCAAGCGAAAAGCAGGCGGGTCTATTCGCCGCGAGGCAATTTTTCGAGCACAAGCTGCAGAGTGGAGGTCAAAACGTCGATATTCTCTTTGCCAGCGACGCTTTCCCAGTTCTGTTGAATACGTTTGCCCGCCGCCATCGCCGTGGGCTGCACCGCCTGCCCCCGGGCTGTGAGAAAGACCAATCGCCCCCGCTTGTCCCGAGGATCGGGGCGACGCTCCACATAGCCAAGCTTTTCAAGCTCTTCTACCGCCTGAGTGATCGATTGTTTGCGGGTTTTTGACAGTTTCGACAATTCGCTGACCTGAATTCCGGACGAAGGCGTAAAGGCCAATACATTCGAATGGGATGGACGGATATCGACGAACCCCGCCTCATCAAGCGCGGTGTCGATGGCCTGCGTCCATTGCTGATGCAGGAGCCGCAGAAGAATTCCGAGATTGGGCGTTGGTGAACTCATCAGCGTGCTGTTTCCTGTTCGTGTGCGGAGCCAGAATCCTTCAGATATTGACAGGTGACTGTCTACACGATATTAGACAGTCACCTGTCAATATCTGAAGAGGATAATCTCATGCCATCCATCTCCATCCTTGATTCAACCCTATACTATGAAGAGATGGGCGTGGGTACGCCCATTGTATTTCTCCATGGGAATCCCACCACATCGCATTTGTGGAGAAACATTACCCCCGCTCTGTCGGGTTATCGCCGTCTCGCTCCCGATCTGATCGGCATGGGGCGCTCGGGCCGCCCCTCCCTCGACTACAGTTTTGCCGATCAAGCCCGATATCTCGACGCCTGGTTCGATGCGCTGGGATTGACCGATGCCATCCTTGTCGGCCATGACTGGGGCGGTACGCTTGCCCTGGATTGGGCGGCGCGTCATCCGGAGCGGGTGCGGGGCGTCGCCTTCATGGAAACAATTCTGCGGCCGATGCGGTGGGCCGATTTTCCGCCGGAGGTTGCAGAACGGTTTCGTGCATTGAAGACGGAGGGGCTTGGCGAGACCATCGTGCTCCAGAGCAATAGCTTCATCGAACAAACCTTGCAGGCAACGGTGCTTTCCGGCCTTTCAAGCGAAGATATCCATGCCTATACGCAGTCATACACCACCCCTGAAAGCCGCCGGGCCATTCTCGAATGGACGCGCTCAATGCCTGTCGATGAGGAACCGGCGGCGGTGATTGAAAGAGTGCGGCATTTCAACACCTGGCTTGCCGACAGTGTCGATGTTCCGAAACTGTTGATTGCGTTCGAAGGATCGGGGAAAAACCTGGCGATCGGGGCGGACATGGTAGCCTGGTGCAGGGCCAACTATGCCAACCTAAGCGTTGTCAATTGTGGTGCCGCCAAACACAATGCACCGGAAGATCAACCCGAGGAAATCGCGCAATCACTTGGCAAGTGGCTGGAGCAGATCAATATTTGACAACCGATTCAACGCGAGGCGGCATCCTTGCTGCCGTCTTGCGTTCCATGCAAACAAGGGATGGAGCGGGTGAAGGGAATCGAACCCTCGTATGCAGCTTGGGAAGCTGCCGTTCTACCATTGAACTACACCCGCCTATGCCCGCAGACTTGCCTCGGGCAGATAACGGGAATGAAAAGCAGCCGGGATCGATAGTCAACCGGATTCGCACATCACCCTGCAAACAGCATGTATATCAGCTGCGGCGCATGCGGCCGGCGATGGCGACAATGCCAAGGCCGATCCAGCCCAGCACCGCAATCAGCAGAAGCGGCGCGGCCGGGATCATCAGCCAGCCCAGCACACCCATGGTGTGAAGCGTATCGCCAATGTCGATGCCGCCCAGCAGACACGGGTGAACGCTGTTCTCATCCACCGTGCAGCCAAGCGTATTGGCGATCGCATAGGTCACCAGGACCGACAACAGCGGCAGCAGCGCAATGAACGTCAGAATGGCGAGCACGACAGCTGCTGCACGCCGTTTCGAGCCGGTTTTCCGAGGCATCGCAAACCTCCAATCCTGCATGACAAATCCCAGGAATACATCCAGGCCGTCAAATCGGCGTCTTGTCAATCAACCGCGGTTCACGACCGGAAATGTTTGGAGAGTTTCAGGCCCTGCGCCTGATAGTTCGAGCCGAGGTCGGTGCCATAAAGGGCCTTGGGCCGCTCCAGCATATGCTCATAGATCAGGCGGCCGACAATCTGGCCATGCTCGAGAATGAATGGCACCTCGTGGCTGCGCACTTCAAGCACCGCGCGGCTGCCGGTTCCGCCTGCTGCGGTGTGCCCGAAACCCGGATCGAAGAACCCGGCATAGTGCACGCGGAATTCGCCGACCAGCGGATCGAACGGCGTCATCTCCGCCGCATAAAGCGGAGGAACATGCACGGCTTCACGCGACACGAGAATGTAGAATTCATCGGGATCAAGCACCAGTTCGCGCGCGCCGCGATCATGGATCGGCTCCCAGAAATCGAAGAGGTCATGCGCCCCGCGCTTGTCGACATCCACCACACCCGTGTGGTGCTTGCCGCGATAACCGACGAGGCCGTTCGCATCGCCGGTCAGGTCGATGGACAGGGCAATGCCGCCGCCCGATATGTTCGGCGTATCCGACGCCACGAGCGTCTCGCTTGCATGCAGTGCGGTCAGTTCCGTCTCGTCGAGCTGTGCCCGTCCGGTGCGGAAGCGTATCTGCGAGAGACGCGATCCTGCCCGCGCGACAATCGGGAAGGTACGCGGGCTGACTTCGAGATAGATGGGGCCATTATATCCCGCCGGCACCTTGTCGAATTCCTGTGCCCCATCAACGATGACGCGGGTGAAAATATCAAGACGCCCGGTCGAACTCTTGGGATTGGCCGATGCCGAAACCCCGGCGGGCAGCGCCAGGCTTTCCAGCAGCGGGACGATATAGACACAGCCGGTTTCCAGCACGGCACCGTGACTGAGGTCGATCTCGTGCAGCTTGAGTTTTTCCAGCTTGTCGATGACCGGCGTTCCCGGACCCGGCATGAAACTGGCGCGCACACGATAGGCTTTCGTGCCCAGGCGCAGGTCCAGACTGGCCGGCTGGATCTGATCGGCGTCGAAATCACGCTCGGTTTTCAGCGCACCGGCCTGATGCAATGCCCTGATGCCACTATCCGCCAGAATGCCCGCTTCACGTATACTCATATCGACCGCCGAAACCTCACACAATTTCCCAAAAGCTTTAGCGTCTCACCCGATTGACGCAAGCCGCCAAGAGGATTAAAGCAATTTTATCCCGTGGTGATTTGGCCGGCCGGCTTGCAGCCACGTTAAACAATTTGCTAAAAGAGGCCCGGTCTCGTCCGGCCTTTTTGCGATTCCCGCAAGGCCGGTTTTTTATTGGCCAGATTCTGGCAGATTGAGAAGACGATGACCACAACCCGTAAGCTGCGCCCCGCGACACAACTCGTTCATGCCGGAACCTTGCGCTCCGGTTTCGGTGAAACATCGGAAGCCCTCTTCCTCACTCAGGGCTTTGTCTATGACACGGCGGAAGCTGCCGAATCCCGCTTCAAGGGCGAAGAACCCGGCTTCATCTATTCGCGCTACGCCAATCCGACAACCGATATGTTCGAAAAGCGCATTTGCGCGCTCGAGGGCGCGGAAGATGCGCGCGCAACGGCTTCGGGAATGGCTGCGGTTGCGGCAGCAATCCTGTGTCAGGTCAAGGCCGGAGACCACGTTCTGGCAGCGCGCGCCCTGTTCGGCTCGTGCCGCTACATCATCGAGACGCTCCTGCCGAAATATGGCGTGGACTTCACCCTGATCGACGGCTCGAGGGCCGAGAACTGGGAAAAGGCCATCCGCCCGAACACCAAGGCGCTGTTCCTGGAAAGCCCGACCAATCCAACACTCGAGATCGTCGATATTGCCGCCGTGGCAAAGGTCGCCAATTCCGTCGGCGCCAAACTGATCGTCGACAATGTGTTTGCGACCCCGCTGTTCCAGAAGCCGCTGGAACTTGGCGCCCACATCGTCGTCTATTCGGCCACCAAGCACATTGAAGGCCAGGGACGCTGTCTTGGCGGCGTCATCCTTTCCGACAAGAAATGGATTGACGAAAACCTCCACGAATATTTCCGCCACACCGGCCCGGGCCTCAGCCCGTTCAATTCCTGGATCATGTTGAAGGGGCTTGAAACCCTGCCCGTCCGCGTCCGCCAGCAGACCGAAAGTGCGGCGAAAATTGCCGACTTCCTCGCGGACCATCCGGCAGTTTCCAGGGTTATTTACCCCGGCCGTGCGGATCACCCGCAGGCGGACATCATCGCCAAACAGATGACCGGTGGTTCCACGCTTGTGGCCTTCGAACTCAAGGACGGCAAGAAGGCGGCCTTTGATTGCGAGAACGGACTGGAAGTGGTGCGGATTTCCAACAATCTTGGAGATTCGAAGAGTCTCATCACACACCCCGCGACAACCACGCACAAAAACCTTACAGATGAAGCACGTGCAGAACTTGGCATTTCGGACGGGCTGCTGCGCCTGTCGGTTGGCCTGGAAGATGCCGATGATCTGATCGAGGATTTCGATGCTGCCCTCAAGGCAGCCAAGTAAGACAGGACCAATCCCGCACTGAAACCAATTTCAGTGCGGGAGCGGTATATTTAAGTATAAACGTTGCAGAATGTTGGCTATTCACATTAAATTTAATCATCTTTATGTATTGTAATGGTTGACGAGACGGCCACGACCCGCAATATCATTGATAAGACAAGGTTTATCATGTATCGCGCAGTCACTCAGAATATTGAAGTAATCGTAGAACCATTCTATCTGGAGGAGCAGTCCAATCCGGAAGAAAACAGATATGTCTGGGGATACCGGATTACGATCGCCAATGAATCCGACGGCACCGTCCGGCTTCGGGCGCGCTATTGGAAAATCACCGATGGGAACGGCCAGATCGAAGAGATTCGCGGCCCTGGTGTCATCGGTGAACAGCCGGTGCTCAATCCCGGAGACTCGTTCCAGTATTCCTCAGGCTGCCCGCTGACAACGACATCCGGTGTAATGGTTGGCCGTTATTCCATGGAAAGCGAAACCGGAAACTTGTTCGACATCGAGATACCGGCTTTTTCGCTTGATTTGCCGGATCAATTGCGGACATTGAATTAATTCTCGACCGGACTGTTGCCTTTGCGGAGCGCAATCGTTGCAAGCGCCGTTTTGATCACATGCATGAGTACACGCCCTGATGACCAGCCAAACTGAAATGCCGTACCTGAAGGCGCTTGCCTGCTCCGTTGTCACCTTTGCCATTGGTGTCGGCGCACTTTTTATGGGCTATGCCCTGCCAAGCATTCAGGCCGGCAAGGCCGGCATGCCGGAACTTCTGGCGCTGGCGCTTGTGCCAGGTCTTGTCGTCGGCCTCTTCGCCAAACGTTCGGCGAAGCCGTGGCCGTTGTGGCTGATCATCGGTGCGTTCCTGATTGTCCTGGTTGCAGTCACCGGTGCCCACGAGGCGCTGGTATCCTGGCGGATCGCCAACGGGCTGCTGAAATAGCAATTCACCTGCGGCGCTTGTGACGCCGCATTACGCCTTCTTGACGAATTCCGTTTTCAGAACCAGGCCTTTGACCTGTTTGGTGTTGCACTCGACTTCACCCTCGCGGCCGTTCAGGCGGATATTCTTGACGAGCGTACCCCGCTTGATCGTCTCAGATGTTCCCTTGACTTTCAAATCCTTGATCAGGGTGACGGAATCGCCGTCCTGAAGCTCATTTCCGTTGCTGTCGCGTACGTCCACAGGGGCAATCCTCGTTTGGATAATCAGTTCTTTGGCAGGAATTCCGCCGGGTCAAACTCGTAATGGGTCGAGCAGAACTCGCAGGTCACGCTGATCTTGCCATCTTCGATGCTGTCCGTGATTTCTTCGGCGGTAAATCCGGAGAGGACGCCTGCAATCTTGTCACGCGAGCAGGAACAATCGTCATTCACCGGCACTGCGTCGAACACGCGGACGCCGCGTTCATGGAACAGGCGGTACAACAGCCGCTCCGCACCCACCTGCGGATCGGTCAGTTCCGAACTCTCGATGGTCGCAACCAGAGCCTTCACTTCAGCCCAATCATCGTCCTCTTCAATATCGTCCTCATCCTCATCGGTATCCGGCGCATCGCCCGCAGGCAGATCCCGCTGGCGGATACGCAGCTCGGATTCCGGCAGGAACTGCACGATCAGCCCTCCGGCGCGCCATTGCTCGACGGGTTTGCCATCCTCGCCGCGCTCTATGAGCTTGGCGACGGACAGGCGGATATCGGTCGGAATCTGCTCCGACTGGCGGAAATAGGTCTTGGCTATTTCCTCCAGATTGGAACCGTCGAGTGCAACGATGCCCTGATAGCGCTGGGTGTACTCACCCTGATCAACCGTCAGCGCCAGCGTTCCCGTCCCCATCAACTGCTCCGGCGAAAGCCGGTGTGCGGCGATCGCCTCGGCCAGCCGGTCTTCGTCATAGCGGGCATAGGCGCGCACCGAATTCGGCGTGCGGAAATCAACCACCAGCATGTCGACAGGCCCATCGGACTGCGACTGGAAAATGAACTTGCCGTCGAACTTCAGTGACGTTCCCAAGAGCACGGTCAGGACAATCGCTTCAGCCAGGAGCTTTGCAACCGGCTCCGGGTAGTCGTGCCGGCTGAGAATATCGTCCAGTGTTGCACCCAATTGCACGGCGCGGCCGCGTGCATCGAGTGTCTCGACTTGGAACGGCACAACCGCATCATCCCCGGCGAAGACGTATTCGTCGGAGCGCTTGGTGATGTCAGGCATATCAGACACGCGGGCGACCTCCTTCGAGACACCAGGCTAGAATGGCTTTTTGCGCATGCAACCGGTTTTCGGCTTCATCGAAAACGACCGAGTGCGGCCCGTCAATAACGGAATCCGTTACTTCTTCGCCGCGATGGGCAGGCAGGCAGTGCATGAACAGGGCATCGGGATGCGCGTGCTTTATCAGGGCATCATTGACCTGATAGGGCATGAACACATTGTGACCGCGCGCACGGCCTTCCTGTCCCATCGAAACCCATGTATCGGTGACGATGCAGTCAACGCCCTCGACAGCCGCGATAGGATCGGACGTCAGCTTGACATTGCCGCCGGCGCTATTGGCCCAGGCGAGATATTTGCTCTCGGGCTCGCTGCCTTCCGGCGTGGCAATGTTCAGGTTGAAATCAAAGCGCACAGCCGCTTCGACGAGCGAATGCAGCACATTGTTGCCATCGCCTGTCCAGGCAAACGTCTTACCCTTGACCGGACCGCGATGCTCTTCGAACGTCATGATATCGGCCATGATCTGGCATGGATGCGTGTCGTCCGTCAGGGCATTGATGACGGGAACCGTGGCATTCTCAGCCATTTCGATCAGCCGGTCATGGGTCGTCGTGCGCATCATGATGATATCGACGTAGCGCGAAAGCACCTTTGCTGTATCCGCAATGGTCTCGCTGCGTCCAAGCTGCATTTCGGAACCGGTGAGCATAATGGTTTCGCCGCCCAGCTGGCGCATGCCGACATCGAAGGACACACGGGTCCGCGTCGAAGGCTTGTCGAAAATCATTGCAAGCACCTTGCCTGCAAAGGGCTTCTCAATATTGCCTGCCTTGAGGCGGTTCTTGCGCGCGCGCGCATCATCAAGAATGGAACGCAACACACCGGAAGAAAGCGCCGAGATGTCCGTGAAGTGACGGAGGTCCTGCTTGATTGTCATGACAGTTCCCTACGCACTCTTCTGCCGGGCCGTGACCGACAGGCGTTCGGCAGCGGCTTCAATCCGGGAAAGGGCCTCGCGGGCCTCTTCTTCGGTCACGACCAAAGGCGGCAGCAACCGGATGACGTTGTCGCCGGCACCAACGGTGAGCAGGTGTTCGTCACGTAGGGCCTGAACAAGCGCTGTGTTGGGAACAACACTCTTGATGCCCATCAACAGGCCGCGGCCGCGTACTTCCGCAATAACCTCGGGATAGCGATCGGAGATCGAGGCGAGGCCCTGCTTCATGAAGAGGGCGACCTGCTGCACATGCTCGAAAAAGCCGTCGGCGAGAATGACATCGAGCACAGCGTTGCCGACGGCCATGGCGAGCGGATTGCCGCCATAGGTCGTGCCATGCACGCCGGCTGTCATGCCCTTGGCTGCCTCGGCCGTTGCGAGACAGGCGCCGAGCGGGAAACCGCCGCCGATGCCCTTGGCGACAGCCATGATATCGGGCGTGATACCCGACCACTCATATGCAAAGAACTTGCCCGTACGTCCGACACCCGACTGAACTTCATCGAGGATCAGCAGCAGGCCGTTCTCGTCGCAAATCTTGCGCAGACGGCGCAAATCCTCATCCGGCACGGGACGCACACCGCCCTCGCCCTGGATCGGTTCAATCAGGATGGCAGCGGTCTGGGGACCAATGGCCGCCTTCAACGCCTTCTCGTCGCCGAAGGGCACCTGATCGAAGCCCGAGACTTTGGGGCCGAAGCCTTCGAGATACTTTTCCTGGCCGCCGGCAGCGATCGTCGCCAGCGTCCGGCCATGGAACGCGCCTTCGAACGTGATGATATGAAACCGTTCCGGGTGACCGTTGACATAGTGATAGCGCCGGGCGGTCTTGATCGCGCATTCCAGCGCTTCCGCCCCGGAATTGGTGAAAAACACCTTGTCGGCAAACGTGTTGTCCACGAGACGCTGACCAAGACGCCTTTGCCCCGGAATTTCATAAATATTGGACAGATGCCAGAGCTTGTCAGCCTGGGCCTTCAGGGTTTCGACGAGATGCGGATGCGAATAACCCAGCGAATTGACGGCAATGCCGGCAGCGAAATCCAGATAGCGTTCGCCGCTCTCGGTCGTCAGCCAAACACCGTCTCCTCGCTCAAAGCGCAGATCCGCACGAGCAAAAGTGTCGTATAGCGGTTGCGCGTTTGCGTCCGTCATGTCGTTTCGGGCCTCCAATACCCTGTTTTGATCTGCTGTTTGCTAAGAAGAAACCGGCAGCGATGAAATCAAAAAGCCGCCCACAAGGGCGGCCTGACGCTGGTAATATCATCATTCAATCCGCAATTGTCAAATGAACACTTCAAAAACATAACCGCGACAGTGCGTCCGCGCGAGGCGGTCTTTCCATAAGGTTTTCAAATCTGTAGCCAAGCGACCATACGGAAAGCGACGGGATTTGCGAGAAATGTCATTTATGCCGCGTTTTCACGCGCAAGTTGGGGAAAACCCAAAAAAGCAAGCCGCTTCCCACGCCCGACTCTTGTCACAGAGTCATCGCATATTGTAGCTTGAGAAACGGAATAGCTAGATTTCGTGCGGCGGACCTCGTCACCTGGATAGATATAGTATCTGCAATCTGGAGCAATCCAGATGTGAGGGAAGGATTCAGCCTAGAGTCCGCACAATACGGAGCCAAGGAAGATGAACTGGACAGATGAGCGCGTAGAACAGCTGAAGAAGCTTTGGGCCGAAGGTCTGAGCGCAAGCCAGATCGCTGCACAGCTGGGTGGCGTCAGCCGCAATGCGGTCATCGGCAAGGTGCACCGCCTGAAATTGTCAGGCCGCGGCAAGACCACATCGACCCAGACACGCAGCAAGAAAGTCAACACGACCGTTTCGGCCGGACATCGCAGCAGCGTCAGCACGTCGGCGCAGATGACGAGCCGCGTTGTGACCAAGAGCGTTGGCGCAACAGCGCTGCAGCAGGAATATTTTGTCGACACGGTTACACAGACCGTGATGAAGCCCTCGACGGATGTCGTGGTGCCGATCTCGCGGCGTCTCGAACTGGTGCAGCTCAGCGAGCGCACCTGCAAGTGGCCGATGGGCGATCCGTTGCAGCCTGATTTTCACTTCTGCGGAAATGATGTCGGCGAAGGCGGCCCATACTGCACCTATCATGCCCGCCTGGCCTATCAGCCGGCGTCCGATCGCCGCCGCGCCCGGTAATCGGCAAGGCACGTAGATAGGGAAAGGCGCCGTCAGGCGCCTTTTTTGTTGGCGTCAAGCCTTGGCTTTCTGCGGGCCGAAGGCAACCGTGAACGATGAGCCTTCGCCGACGCGGGAGCGAACGACAAGCCGGGCCCGGTGCCGCGTAAGGATGTGCTTGACGATTGCCAGACCGAGGCCTGTGCCTTTCTGGGCCCGGCTGGTTTCGATATTGACGCGATAAAAGCGCTCGGTCAGCCGCGGGATGTGCTCCTCCGGTATACCCGGGCCAAAATCCTGAATAGTGGCTTTGATCCCCTCGCCATTGTTTTTGAGCTCGACAACCACCTTCTTGCCGGACTGGCCGTATTTGCAGGCGTTCTCCAGAAGATTCTGGAAAACCTGCGTCAGTTCATCCCGGTCACCGAGGACCATGACCGGCCCGGGATCGATGTGACGCTCGATTTCAATGTCGAGGTTCGTGGCGAGCGGGCGGAGCGTATCCACCACATGATTGAGAACGATGGTCAGGTCCACCTGGTCCTTCACCGCGATATGGGCCTTCATTTCGATGCGCGACAGCGACAGAAGATCATCGATGAGCCGCGCCATGCGCTCAGCCTGCTTCTGCATGATCTCCAGAAAATTGTCGCGGGCAACGGCGTCGTTGCGCGCGGGACCGCGCAGCGTTTCAATGAAACCGCTGAGTGACGCCAGTGGTGTGCGCAATTCATGGCTGGCATTGGCGATGAAGTCCGAGCGCATGCGCTCCAGACGATGCGCCTCGGTCAGATCGCGGAATGACAGGAGATACTGGCGATCGGAACCGCCCTGATCCAGACGCAGCACTGTGGCGCGATACCAGCGTTCAACCGGGACACGCTCGGAATAATCAATCGATCCGGCCTGCGCATCCGACATGACCGACTGGACCAGCGTCTGCATCTCCGGTGCGCGGAAATGCAGGAGCAGCGTACCGCCGCGCGCCAGAGGCCCGAAGGCGCCGTTGGCCGCCGGATTGACGTAAAGAATTGTCCCTTCGTGATCAAAGATGATCAGGGGATCGGGCAATTGCGCCGCAAGCTGCTGACCGGACAGGCGGAAGATCGCCGGATCGCTGACCGGCTGCGCACGGTTGGTGTCGTCACTGCGCGGAATGCTTGCCGACAAGGCGACCACGCCCAGGAGCAGCACCATCAGAATTGCAAAGCTCAGCCACCAGGACACGCCGGAATTCAGAACGAGCGCGGTGAGAAAGGCAGCGGCACCAAGAATATAGCGTGCGCGGATGATCCGCTGCATCGCCCTTTGCCGCAAACCGCGGCTTTCCTGCCCTGAACCGAATATGCTCATGCGTTCAACTCCCTGCCCTGCCATGCTTGTCATCGACACTGGACGCCACAACGCTGTCCCAATAACATGGCTTCATGTCAATTGAGGGAGACTGTCTTGGCCAAAAATTCGAAAGAGAAATCCGACCAGCCGCATGTCGGTAAGACAACGCTTAAACTCAGGATCGATGGGAAGAAGCGGAGTTTCGATATCGACGATGCCAAACTGCCGGACTGGATTGACGACGGCGCCCTTGCGTCCGGTGACTTTCCCTACACGGATAAAATGAACAGGGCGGAATACGAAAAAACTCTCGAACAGCTGCAGATTGAGCTGGTCAAAATGCAGAGCTGGCTGCAGGAAACCGGCGGCCGCGTGATAACCGTCTTCGAAGGGCGCGATGCCGCCGGCAAGGGCGGAACGATCTTTACCTTGCGCCAATACATGAATCCCCGCAATGCGCGCAACGTTGCCCTGCCCAAGCCCACGGAAACTGAAAGCGGACAATGGTACTATCAGCGCTACGTCTCGCATTTTCCGACAAAGGGCGAATTCGTCACGTTTGACCGCTCCTGGTACAATCGCGGTGGTGTCGAACCCGTCATGGGTTTCTGTACGCCGGAACAGCATGAATCGTTCCTCGAGGAAACACCCGGCTTCGAACGCATGATCGTTGCCGACGGTATCTTCTTCTTCAAGTTCTGGCTCAATATCGGCCAGATCATGCAGTTGAAACGTTTTCACGATCGACGCCACAGCCCGCTGAAGAACTGGAAGTTCTCGCCGATGGATATTGCCGGTGCCGAAAAGTGGGATGACTACACCAACGCCCGGAACGAAATGATGGCCCGGACCCATACGGCGCATGCGCCGTGGACCGTGGTGCGCTCCAATGACAAGCGCCGTGCCCGCATCGCCGTTATCCGCCGGGTTTTGCTGAGCTTGCCCTACAAGGGCCGGGATGTCGGGGTGATCGGCAATGAAGACGCTCTGATCATTGGTTCCGGTCCGGGGTTTCTTGCGTAGATTGCGCGGGCCGATGCGGCGTTTTCTCCCATAGGAAAGGCCGCGTGTTCAACTGCCCCAAAGCGCGCCATGCCGCAAGGGACATGAGCAACCAGTAGAGCGGTATCCATGGCAGGATTCTGCCGGGCATCCCCTTGCCCGCCAGCGCACGCTGCCCCAGCCGGTGGAATGAGAGATACCCCATCACGATATTGATAAGATCGATGCAGAGAATATCCCGATGCCGGGCAAAGACATCGCTTCCGGAAAGCCAGTACAAGGTGACCGAGAGCATAAACAGCAGCGTGACGGGATAGAGCAGGGATGAAACGATCATCCCCACCGCCAGAAGGTGATAGACGACGAAGCGCAGAATGCCCAACTGGACGAGCAGGGTAAACGGCTGGCGCATCTGCACAAGCCACGTCTGCATCCAGCCCTTGAACCAGCGCGTCCGCTGGCGAAACCAGATGCCGATTTCAGTTGGCGCATCTTCGATCGTCGCGCGTTCGATCATATCCGTCCGATACCCCAGGCGCGCCAAACGGGTTCCGAGCTCCGCGTCCTCCGTAACGTTGTGCGGATCCCAGCCTCCGATGGCGGTCAGGCAATCGGAACGAAAATGATTGGAGCTGCCGCCAAGGGGCAAGACCAGCCCGCGATGCGCAAGCCACGGCAGGAAGCTCTGGAAGTGCGCCGCATATTCGAAGGCGAACAGACGCGCCACAAGACTTTCATGCGCATTGGCGACCTTCAACGGAGCCTGAAGGCAGCCGAGCTTTTCATCGGCGCGCTGGAAGCGTTGAAAGGCTTCCAGCAACTGGTCTGGGTGGGGGCGATCCTCTGCATCGTAAACCACGACAAACGCTCCCTTCGACAGCAGGAGCCCGTAATTGAGCGCCTTTGGCTTCGTCCGCGGGCCATATCCGGATACGGAAATGATGTCGAAGGGCTGAGGCAGCCCCTGGCGCCTCAATGCGGCGAGCGTCGCCGCGTCATCCCCTTCGCAGAGGAAGAGAACCTGAAGCTTTGAACGCGGCCAGTTCAACGCCAGCATGGCTCTGACGAGCTGCGGAACAATGTCTGCTTCCTGATACAGTGCAATCATAACCGTGTAGATCGGAAGCTCTGCTGGATTTATTGCCAGCAGGGGTAACGGATTGTCGCCACGCGCATTTTTGCATGCCACCAACCGCAGCAGGACACAGGCAAGAAAGAACAACGAGAGGATGACATGCGCACCCTTCCAGCTCAGCTGCTGCTTTTCAAAGGCGCCCAGCAGCAGACAGCTTGCCAATATGCCGATCAGGATGCCCTGCTGACCTGTCAGGACAGTTTTGGCCGAGTATTCGCAGCGGGAGTCTTCGATCATTCTTGCGGCTCTATCGGCGAGCAGATGCTGATGCCCGGCCCTGAGAAGCGCGCGCACCCCTGAGGGCGTGGTCACGCTCAAGCGGCCAGCCAGATCTTTGCGGCTCGACAGATAGCGTTTGACAACAGCAATGTCGGCGATTGTCGGCGCAATATAGGTCAATGCATTGCTGTCGTGGTTGAGCGTCGTCGCAATGCGTGCGTGCGGCAGAATGGTGATGTCCGGGCCCGATCGCAGAAAAATGCCGGTTGTTTGCGGTGCCGCTTCAAAAGCCAGTCCCGTTATGTCGGCGATACATTGGCCGATCAGCGCATCTTTGCCGCGAACGCTGGCATAGAGTTCGTCGATAAAGGACGTGTTGCCGGCAATGGAATCCCTGAAGGCCCGTACGATCAGGATTTTCGCCAATCCGGCGCGGTAGAGCCGCGCGGCCAGAGCCACTTCGATGTCTCGATGCAGCATCTTCCCTCTACCGGGAGCCTGATCTTTGAATATTATTGATCGTCAAGGCGCGTGTTTTCTGTAGAGGGAACGCCAACAGCATGAACTCAACTCACAATTCAAAATTGAAAATAAAATTCGGAACAATTTATAGCGTTATAAGCGAAGAATAATATTGTTACGTCTCTTTATACCAGTGGCAATTCTTCATAAGTCGAAGAACGGAACCTATTGCAGCCCATCACTCCGTGCAGCGGCACAGGACGGCCATCAAACCTGTCATGTCAGGATCACCCGTGCTACTCTTCGGGCAAATCACATGGGCTTCTCAAATCGAATGCATATCCGCACAATCGCTTTTTGCACGGCAGTTTTCCTTGGGGCAGGATTGTCTCAAATCAGTGCAGCATCGGATTTCCCGCACTATTGGGATGGCCGGGAACATGTTGCCAAGCCAAATCTTTCGACGGTCGAGCGCATCCGGTTTGTGACCACGGTGGACTATCCTCCGTTCAATTTCATCGACGCGAGCGGACGGATATCAGGTTTCAACATCGATCTCGTGCGGGCCATCTGTAGCGAACTGAATGTGACCGCGATTTGCCAGATCGAAGCGCGTCCATGGAATGAACTTCAGCAGACCGTGGAAAACGGCGAAGCCGAGGCCATTATCGCCGGATTGAAGCCCACGACACAATTGCGTGAAAAGTTTGCATTCACCGCCCCCTACATGCGGCTGCCCGCCCGTTTCGTCACCCTGAAGGAAACGACACTGGAGGAACCCCTGGCGGACAAGATCGACAAGAAAGTGGTTGGCGTCGTGGACGGGTCGGTGCATCAGGCGATTTTCGCCGATTACTTCCCCAGGGACAGATGGGTCGGCTATCCCACACGCGCGTTGATGCTGAAGGATTTGCGTGACAAGAAAATCGATGCGGTTTTTGGAGACGGATCCGACCTGTCGTTCTGGATCGGCAGCCCGGAAGCGCAGAATTGCTGCACATTTTCCGGCGGCCCGTATATCGCACCACAGTTTCTGGGCGACGGCATGATGATTGCCACAACAGCGAAGAACACCGATCTCGTCGACGCCTTCAATTTTGCATTGAAATCCATGGAGGAAAAGGGCACGACCTCTGAACTCTATCTACGGTACTTCCCCGTCGATTTTTACTGAAACCGCATGCAAAAGCCTTGTGAGACGCCGTGGCAATTGACGCGGCGAAGCTGCCGCCATAGTGTCCGCGCGCTTCACCACATGGCAGGAAAACAGGAAACCAAGAATGACTTCGCGCCCAAACACCCAAATCGAACTGACCCCCGAGTTGATCGCGGCGGCAGCCGAGGCCAAAGCATGGCCCTTCGAAGAGGCGCAGAAGATCATCAAACGTTATGAAAAGTCCGGCTATCCCGACTCGATCCTGTTCGAGACAGGATACGGCCCGTCCGGCCTGCCGCATATCGGCACGTTCGGCGAAGTCGCGCGCACGTCGATGGTCCGCCACGCCTTTCGTGTCCTGACGAAGGACAGCGTCAAAACAAAGATCCTTTGCTTCTCGGATGACATGGACGGATTGCGCAAGGTTCCGGACAATGTGCCGAACCGGGAGATGATGGCTTCGCATCTGGGCAAGCCGCTCAGCCGCATTCCCGACCCGTTCTCCAACGAGTATCCATCGTTTGGTGCGGCCAACAACGCGCGGCTACGGGCGTTTCTCGACCGTTTCGGTTTCGACTACGAATTTGCCTCGGCAACGGACTATTACGCCTCGGGCCGGTTCGACGAGACATTGCTCAAGATGCTGGCGGCCTATGATGATGTCATGAACATCATCCTGCCCACCCTGGGCGAGGAACGCCGGGCGACCTATTCGCCGTTCCTGCCGATCAGCCCGCGCACCGGCGTTGTCCTGCAGGTCCCGATGATCGCGCGCAATGTGCAGAAGGGCACCATCACCTATGAGGACCCCGATACCGGTGAACATGTCGAAACGGAAGTGACCGGCGGCAAGGTCAAGTGCCAGTGGAAGGCTGACTGGGCCATGCGCTGGACCGCCCTTGGCGTTGACTACGAGATGGCCGGCAAGGATCTCATCGACTCCGTGACCCTGTCATCCAAGATCTGCCGCGCCATTGGCGGCCGGGCGCCCGAAGGCTTCAATTACGAGCTCTTCCTCGATGACAAGGGACAGAAGATTTCCAAGTCGAAGGGCAATGGCCTGACCATCGATGACTGGTTGACCTACGCGCCGACCGAGAGCCTGGCACTTTACATGTTCCAGAAGCCGAAGACGGCGAAGAAGCTGTACTTCGACGTGATCCCGAAGGCCGTGGACGAGTATTTCACCTTCCTGTCCGCCTATCAGCGGCAGGAATGGAAGGAGCGCCTCGGCAATCCGGTCTGGCATCAGCATTACGGCAATCCGCCCGTGCTCGACATGCCGGTGCCCTTTGCCATGCTGCTCAACCTCGTCAGCGCGTCGAATGCCGAAAATGCCGATGTCCTCTGGGGGTTCATCTCCCGCTATGCGCCCGGCGTGACGCAGGACAACAATCCGAAGCTGAACGAGCTCGTCACCTATGCGATCCGTTACTTCAACGATTTCGTCAAGCCGACCAAGAAGTTCCGCCCCGCGGACGACGTTGAGCTTGCGGCGTTGAAGGGTATTGATGCGCAGCTTGCCACCTTGCCGGCGGATGCGGATGGCAATGCCATCCAGAACGCCATGCTGGATGTTGCCCGTGGCATCGAACGCTATCAGGATCACACCAAGAAGAGCCCCGAAGGCGGGCCCGGCGTATCGGTGTCGTTCTTCCAGATGCTCTATGAAGTGCTGATCGGACAGGAACGCGGGCCGCGGTTCGGTTCCTTCGTCGCGCTTTACGGCATCGCCGAAACGCGGGCCCTCATTAAAAAGGCGTTGATGGGCCAACTGGCATAGTCGCTCCATATCTGGAGCGAAATCGAGGGAGGACGGAATGATTGACCATATCGGAGTGAATGTCAGCAATTTCGACGAGAGCAAGAAATTCTACGAGAAAGCCCTCGCGGCCATTGGCTATGAATTGATCCTCGAGTTCCCGGCATCCGTGACCGGGAGCGCCGACGTTGCCGGCTTTGGCGAAGGCGGCAAGCCCGATTTCTGGATCGCCAGCGGCATCGCGAACAATCCGCCGGCGCATGTTGCATTTCGTGTCAACACGCGCGCACTCGTCGATGCCTTTCACAAGGCAGCCCTGGAAGCTGGCGGCAACGACAATGGCCAGCCAGGACTGCGCCCCCATTACCATCCGGACTATTATGGCGCCTTCGTGCGTGATCCGGACAACCACAATATCGAGGCCGTCTGCCACGAAGGCTGACACCTCCAACCTTTCTACTGCGGCTTTGGCGGGAACGGCGCATCCGGAGCGGGTACAGCCAGCGGTGCCGGCTGTGGTTCTGCCGATGGCAGCGGCAGGTCGCCGGCCGCAACGGGAGATGGCAAGTCGCTGGCGGCGGGAAGCGATGGCGGCGGGCTGCCGAAAATGCCGCGTTTTGCCTCCTGCGCCTTTTTCATATTATCGGCCAGGGGCGAGCCGTCACTGGCTCTCGCCCAGCCATTGTCAACTAGCCATGCGGCCAGATCGGTCGTACCAAGCTTGCACTGGGTGGAAACGAGCGCTTCCGGAGGAAGGTCGGGAACATTGCATTCTATGGCGCGCGAACGCAGCCAGTTGCGAAAGGCAGTGCGCGCCGCCGTGCCGCATGGCCACGACGTCCCGCCATCGACAGCGCATGTTTCTTCCGGCGGCACGACATTGATCCCCTCGATGGCGATCCTGTAGCCTGAGACATCCACGGTTCCTGCGGCCGTCGCTACCGGGCGGTAAAGCAGTTTGGGCCGTGCCGTCGTATCGACAGGCACGGGAGGCGGAGGGGGTGCAGGCGGGGTCGCGTGACCCATGTCACTCAAGGGTTGGCGTGGTTCGATACGCTGCAAGGGCCCGGATTGCTTGCCGGTCATCGAAAATCCATCCGGATCGACCTGCCGTGCGGCAGTGGCGGTTTGTGTTGGGGGTGATGCAGATTCCGGCTGTTGCGGCGGTGTGTCCGGCGCGGCCCCAACTGTATCAGCCGGCACCTGAAAATTTTCGGGGACAATCGTCACGTCCTGCCCGCTTACCCCTGCCGCTGGCAGCCCGATATAGAACGGGGAAACAAAGACATAAGCCAGACAAAGTCCGACCAGAACGGTCAGAACGTAAAGCGGTATCCGGCGCATGGGAAACGGCTCCCTGTTATTGGCTGGCCCACAGGATTCGGGCAATCCAGTCGATATGAACCGCATCAAACGTCCGGTTGGCATGCTCCGGATTCATTGATTGCAGTTCAATGGTGCGCGGGGTCTGGCGCGTCAGAATCTTCGCCATGACCTCGCCTTCCTTCGTACGGACCACGACGCGGTCGCCGCGGCGCACCGGAGCGCCAGGAGCGACAATGATCGTATCGCCGTCGCGATAAAGCGGCAGCATGGAATCCCCGGAAACCTCCAGCGCATAGACCGCATCTCCGGAACCGACGGGAAACTCAACCACATCCCAGCCCTGGCCGACCGGAAATCCCCCATCGTCGAAGAAGCCTCCGGCGCCCGCCTGGGCAAACCCCAGAAGCGGCACGGACCGCATTGCACCCATGCCGGCCCTTGTACCCTTGCCGCCGACAACCAGCGTCATGAATTCATCGATCGAAGCGCCTGTCGCTTCCATGATCTTGGCCAGCGACTCCGTCGACGGCCAGCGGGCACGACCGTCGACCGCATAACGTTTGGATTTGTTGAACGTGGTCGGATCAAGCCCGGCGCGTTTCGCCAGTCCCGAAACGGAAAGCGAATGACGTTCCGCCAGCGCATCGATGGCCGCCCAGATACGGTCATGTGAGAACATGGGACTCTTCCAGATAAAGGAAAAAATACCTTCACTAAAGTTTTAGGAGGGAATTGGGGAAAAGTCGAGATAAAACGCGGAAAACTTTCTTATATTGCGAGAGGACTCGTGCGTGGTTCGACAAGCTCACCATGAGGGAGGGCAAGGATTGCAGGGAGCTATATTCTGCAACGTTCGGGATTGGCCTTGCAGCCAAATCACTCCCCTCATGGTGAGCTTGTCGAACCACGCACAACAGCAATGAGGGGATCAGCAAGTGATCCCCTCATATCTCAGTCAGGCCGCCTTTTTCTTCTTGGCTTCAACCGGATAGGGATTGAAGCGTTCATAGAAGGTGTCGCCCTTCTCGGCCATGTCGAGCAACAGCTTCGGCGCCTTGAACTGGGCACCGTATTTGCGCTGCAGGCCCTTGGCGATTTCCACGAACTTCGCCGCACCGATGCCATCGATATAGGACAGCGTTCCGCCCGTATAAGGCGCAAAGCCGAACGCCAGGATCGAGCCGACATCCGCTTCGCGCGGATCGGTGACAATCCCCTCTTCCATGACCCGCGCCGCTTCCAGCGCGATGGTGAAGAGGAAGCGCTGCTTGAGCACTTCCACATCGATCTTGTCGGCGTCCTGCTGCGGATAGAGCGTCTTCAATTCCGGCCAGAGATGCTTCTTGGCCGGCTTGGCCGGATAATCATAGAAGCCCTTGCCGTTCTTGCGGCCACGGCGGTCGTACTTGTCGACAAGCGTGTTGACCAGTTCCACATGCCGCGGATCGACAGCCTTCGGTCCAAGATCGGCAAGCGTCGCCTTGAGGATTTTCTGCGACAGATCGATGGCCGTCTCATCATTGAGCGCGAGAGGCCCGACCGGCATGCCTGCCATGCGGGCGACATTCTCGATCATTGCAGGCGGAACGCCTTCAACGAGCATGTTGTAGGCTTCCGACATGTAGCGCAGGACGCAGCGATTGACATAGAAGCCGCGGGTGTCGTTGACGACAATCGGGGTTTTCTTGATCGCACGCACGTAGTCCAGCGCGACGGCCAATGCCTTTTCCGAGGTCTTCTTGCCGAGGATAACCTCGACCAGCATCATCTTGTCGACGGGCGAGAAGAAATGGATGCCGATGAAATTCTTCGGACGCACCGATACCTTGGCAAGGCCGGTGATCGGCAAGGTCGAGGTATTGGAAGCAAACACGGCCGCAGGCTTCAGCACGGCTTCCGCCTGCTCCGTTGCCTTGCGCTTGACATCGCGGTCCTCGAACACGGCTTCGATCACAAGGTCGGCACCGTCAAGCTCGGCATATTGCGTGGTGGCGGTGATCAGGCCAAGGAGCTTTTCCTTGTCTTCCGCGGTTGCCTTGCCACGCTGGATATCCTTGGTAATCAGCTCAGCCGTATGCGCCTTGCCCTTATCGGCGGCTTCCTGCGTCTGATCGATCAGGACAACGGGAATCCCGGCCTTGGCTGTGACAAAGGCAATGCCCGCTCCCATGAAACCGGCACCGATGACACCGACCTTCTTGAATTTGGTCGGCTTGACGTCGGCCGGGCGGCGCGCACCCTTGTTCAGTTCCTGCAGGGAAACGAACAGCGAGCGGATCATCATGCCCGCTTCCGTGCTCTGCAGGATATTGGTGAAGTAGCGCTGCTCGATCTTCAGACCGGTATCGAAGGGCACGAGGAGGCCTTCATAGACGGATTTCAGGATCGCTGCGGCACCGGGATAATTGCCATAGGTTTCGCGGCGCAGGATGGCCGTGGCGGCCGGCCAGAGATTGGCGCCGGCTGCCGAATAGATCGCGCCGCCGGGAAGCTTGAAACCCTTTTCATCCCATGGCTGGACCGGCTTCAAACCGGCCTTGATCATCTTCTTGGCGGTTTCGACGAGCTTCTTCGCCGGCGCGATTTCATGCACGAGGCCCATGGCCTTTGCACGCGCGGCAGTCAGGCTGGAGCCCGTCGTCATCATCTGCAGGGCATCCTGCTGGTTGGTCAGGCGCGGAACGCGCTGCGTGCCGCCGGCACCCGGGAAAATGCCGACCTTCACCTCAGGCAGGGCCATCTTCACCGACGGATCATCGGAAACAACGCGGCCATGGCAGGCCAGCGACATTTCGAATGCGCCGCCCATGCAGGTGCCGTTGATGGCCGAAACCCATGGCTTGCCCGATGTTTCGAGCTTGCGGAACAGGCCGCCCATCTTGCCGGTGTTTTCGAACAGGAGTTCGACCGCTTTCTTTGGGTCTTTGGCCTTTTCCTCCTGGAACAGCTGGAACATGCGCTTGAGCATGGTCAGGTCCGCGCCGCCGGAGAATGTATCCTTGCCGGATGTGATGACCGCACCCTTGATCGCCTCGTCCTTGGCAACGCGGTCGACGATGGCGTCGAGTTCCTTCATCACCTCTTCGGTGAAGACATTCATCGACTTGTCGGGCATATCCCAGGTGACCAGCGCAATGCCGTCCGCGTCGACGTCGAATTTGAAGTTTGTATAGCTCATCTTCTGCTCTCCCTCAGACGCGTTCGATAATCGTTGCGGTGCCCATGCCGGCACCAATGCACAGTGTGACCAAGGCCACATTCAGGTCGCGGCGTTCCAGCTCGTCAAGCACCGTGCCGAGGATCATCGCACCGGTTGCCCCGAGCGGATGGCCCATGGCGATGGCACCGCCATTCACGTTGATCTTGTCGCGCGGAATGTTGAAGGCCTGCATGTAGCGCAGCACAACAGCCGCAAAGGCCTCATTCAGTTCGAACAGGTCGATATCCGAAATCTTCATCCTGGCGCGCTTGAGCAGTTTTTCCGTCACATCGACCGGGCCGGTCAGCATCAATGCCGGATCGGAACCGATATTGGCAAAGGCGCGGATGCGGGCACGCGGCTTGGCACTCAATGCCTTGCCGGCACTTTTCGAGCCGAGCAGGACACCGGCGGCACCATCGACGATGCCGGAGGAATTGCCGGCGTGGTGTACGTGGTTGATGGTCTCAACTTCTGGATGCGCCTGAATACCAACGGCGTTGAAGCCGCCCATTTCGCCCGGCATCACAAAAGAGGGATTGAGCGACGCCAGCGCCTGCATGTCCGTTGCCGGACGCATGTGTTCGTCATGGTCAAGGATGGTCAGGCCGTTCTGGTCCTTGATGCTGAGAACCGAATTCTTGAAGTAGCCCTTCTTCCAGGCTTCCCCGGCACGCTTCTGGCTTTCGACGGCATAGGCGTCGACATCATCGCGGGTAAAACCATACTTGGTGGCGATCAGATCGGCCGATACGCCCTGCGGCATGAAATAGCCGGGCAAACCCACCGACGGGTCCATGTACCAGGCACCGCCGGACATGCCCATGCCGACGCGCGACATGGATTCCACGCCGCCGGCGATGACGATGTCATCGGCACCCTGCACGATCTTGGCGGCAGCAAAATTTACCGCATCGAGACCGGAAGCGCAGAAACGCGAAATCTGCATGCCGGGCGCCTTGAAATCGTATCCGGCTTCGAAAGCCGATGAGCGCGGAATGACCGCGCCCGCTTCGCCGACAGGATCAACGCAGCCATAGATGATGTCGTCGACCAGTCCCGTGTCGAGACCATTGCGGTCGCGCAACGCTTCCAGCACCTTGGCGCCAAGACGGACGGCGGGCACTTCATGCAGGCTGCCATCCTTCTTGCCCTTGCCGCGCGGCGTGCGGACGTGGTCATAAATATATGCTTCGGCCATTTCATTCTCCCTTTTCGAACCGCACCTCAGAGGCTGCGGGCGATCAAAAGCTTCATGATTTCATTGGTTCCGCCATAGATCCGCTGGACGCGGGCATCGCGGAACATACGTGCGATCGGGTATTCGTTCATATAACCGTAGCCGCCATGCAGCTGCAGGCATTCGTCAACGATCTTGTTCTGCAGGTCGCTCAACCAGTATTTCGCCATCGAGGCAGTGACCGGATCGAGCCCGCCATTGACGTGGCGTTCCACGCAGTGATTGTAGAAGACGCGGCCGATGGTGGCTTCCGTCTTCATTTCAGCCAGTTTGAACTGGGTGTTCTGGAAGTCGATGACCGCCTTGCCGAAGGCCTTGCGTTCCTTGACATAGTCCGAGGTAATCGCGATGGCGCGCTCGGCCATGGCAATCGCCGTGCCGCCGATCTGCAGACGTTCCTGCGGCAGTTGCTGCATCAGCTGGACAAAGCCCTGACCCTCTTCGGTTCCAAGCAGGTTCGCTGTGGGCACGCGGACATTGTTGAAGAACAGTTCCGAGGTATCGTTCGATTTCAGCCCGACCTTGTCGAGGTTGCGGCCGCGCTCGAACCCTTCCTGTCCGTCCGTCTCGACCACAATGAGCGATGTGCCCTTGGCGCCCTGCGACGGGTCGGTCTTGGTCACGACGACAACCAGATTGGCGAGCTGGCCATTGGTGATGAAGGTCTTCGATCCGTTGATGACGTATTGATTGCCGTCCTTCTTGGCGCTTGTCTTCACGCCCTGAAGGTCGGAACCGGCACCCGGCTCCGTCATGGCGATGGCGCCGATCAGTTCGCCGGTCGCCATCTTCGGCAGCCACTTCTTCTTCTGCTCTTCCGAACCATAATGCAGAATATAGGGAGCAACGATTGAATTGTGCAGGGCTATGCCGAAGCCATCGACACCAACATGGCTGATGGCTTCCAGGATGGCGCTTTCATGGGCATAGGTACCGCCGGCGCCGCCATATTCTTCCGGCATGGAGGCGCACAGAAGCCCGTTCTCGCCGGCAAGCTCCCAGATGGAACGGTCGAAAATTTCCTGCTTCTCGAAACGGTCGTAATGCGGCAGAACCTCGGCTTCGAGAAACTTCGAAGCCATATCCTGCAGCATCACCACATCGTCAGTCTTCCAGTCGGGTTTTGGTACGCCCAACACATCTTCCGGCCGAATAGACATCTCTAACCTCCCTAGAAATCACCTTTCGCTGCATATGGGAGCCTCCGCTCCCTTTTGCATCAATCAGAATGCCTCCGCCGTCAGCGCCATCATCGTGTCCGCACCGGTCTGGATGCGGGCGAGATGCGCCGATGTTTCCGGCATGACGCGTTCCATGAAGAACTTCCCGGTGACGAGCTTGGTCTCGTAGAAATCCTTCTTCTCGGCACCTTCCGCCAGCTTCGCATGGGATGCCTTGGCAATCTGCGCCCACATGTAGCCAAGCGATACCAGACCGAAGAGATGCATGTAATCGGTCGATGCTGCCCCGGCATTGTCTGGGTTCGCCATACCATTCTGCATCAGCCACATCGAGGCGGCCTGCAGGTCATTGAGGCCTTTCTTCAGATGCTTGGTGAAGAAGGCGAGGTTTTCATCGCCGCGGTTCTCCTCGCAGAAATCACCGACCTCCTTGAAGAACGCCATGACGGCGCGGCCGCCATTGGCGCCGAGCTTGCGGCCGACGAGATCGAGCGCCTGAACGCCATTGGCACCTTCATAGATCATGGCAATGCGCGCATCGCGCACATACTGGCTCATGCCGTGTTCTTCGATGTAGCCGTGACCGCCATAGACCTGCTGCGCCATGACCGCATGTTCAAAGCCCTTGTCCGTCAGGACGCCCTTCAGAACCGGGGTCATCAGGCCGAGAATATCATCGGCAATCTGCTTGTCACCCTCGTCGTCGGAACGGTGCGCGACATCGGACTTGAGCGCGGACCACAGGATGAAGGCGCGGCCCGCTTCATTGAACGACTTGATCGTCATCAGAATGCGGCGGATATCCGGATGCACGATCAGCGGATCGGCTTTCTTGTCCGGCGCCTTCGGCCCGGTCAACGAACGGCCCTGGAGACGCTCGCGCGCATAGTCCACCGCGTTCTGGTAGGCGATTTCCCCGATGGACAGGCCCTGCAGGGCAACGCCGAGACGCGCCTCGTTCATCATCGTGAACATGGCGCGCAGACCCTTGTTCTCGCCGCCAATCAGATAGCCCGTGGCTTCGTCATAGTTCATCACGCAGGTCGAATTGGCGTGGATGCCCATCTTCTCTTCAATCGAGCCGCAGGACACGCCATTGCGGGTACCGGCATTGCCGCTGTCGTCGAGATTGAACTTCGGCACGATGAACAGGGAAATACCTTTCACGCCTTCCGGCGCACCCTCGATACGGGCAAGCACCAGATGGATGATGTTTTCCGACATGTCATGCTCACCGGCGGAGATGAAAATCTTCTGGCCGGAAATCTTGTAGGAGCCATCGCCATTGGGCACGGCCTTGGTGCGCAGCAGGCCGAGATCGGTGCCGCAATGCGGTTCGGTGAGGTTCATGGTGCCAGTCCAGGTGCCATCGACCATTTTCGGCAGATAGGTCTGCTTCTGATCGTCGGTGCCATGCGTCAGGATCGCGGCAATCGCGCCCTGCGTCAGGCCAGGATACATCACCAGCGCCATATTGGCCGAGGACATGTATTCGCCCACCGCAACATGCAGCGCATAGGGAAGACCCTGACCGCCGAATTCCGCCGGTATGGCCAGGCTCATCCAGCCGCCTTCGCGGTACTGGTCAAAGGCAGCCTTGAAGCCTTTGGGTGTGGTGACCGTGCCGTCCGCATGACGCACGCAGCCTTCGTGATCTCCAGACTGGTTGATCGGAAACAGCGTATTTTCGGCCAGCTTGGCGCCTTCGCTCAGGATTGCCGCAACGATATCGGGCGATGCATCGGCGAAACCTGGCAGGTTGTTGTAGCGTTCATAGCCCAGGACATCATTGAGAATGAAAAGCGTGTCTTCAACGGGCGCGCGATAACTCGGCATCAGTTTCCTCCAAAACATAAACGAGCAAAACGGCCCGGAGACTTCGGTGCCGTCGGATTTTCCATCTCTTTAACAAATTTTGACGTTTCCGTAAACGTCAAAATTTTGTGAAATTTTGCTCCTGTGGATCAATCTTTCTGAATGGGATGCCCTGTTCAACGAGACGATGGCGATGAGAGATGGATTCTAGCGATTTCGGCTGGTGCCGCGTCTATGAATTACAATGCCAGCGTATCACATTTTTAACGCTTCTGGCCCATCTCTTAACCAGTTGTTTACCACGTTTCGCCAATGTCACGGTGTCGGTAAACCGTGTCTATGAGTGATTTGTTTTTCACGGCTTGTCGGACCGCATGGGGCAAACGGTCCCGGCTTTCCGGATTGGCAATGTGCAGAACGCATTCTTGAAGTTCGGAAGACCGAGACCAGACAAAGCCAGAATGGCAGGCGAACATCGCCAGCGCTTCCGGCCCTGCCCCGCGGAACAGAATTAACCCGCCGGATCACTGGCGTAAACACGGCAAAGCAGGCGTCCATGACGAACCAAAGGTCACTACTGGAACAGGTCAATGTGAACCGGTCACGCCGCGAGACCACATCGCTCGACAGTATCAACCGTACGCTCGAAGCGCTGGAAAGCCAGCTGCGCGAGACGATGGAGCCGGATTATCCGGATTTCGACCAGGACCAGACGGATATTGCCGACCGCTTCGCCGCACTGGCTTCCCGCGCGGGCGCGGCATCAGCGCCGAGACACAAGCCATCCGACGACCTGCCGTCCTTTGCCAGCAAGCCCCATAACGGCAAGCACGATCTTTCGGCCATTGCTGCCCGCATCAAGCAGTTGCGCGAAGAAATGCGCGACGATGCCCGTGCACCGGCCCGGCATCATGCCGAACCGCACACGGAAACCTTGCAGCGCCTGCACCAGTCAACTGCAAGCCGCAATCTGGACGACAGGTCCGGGCGCGCGGACAATGGTCATCTGTCGATGCTGCGCGGCGATCTTGATGAATTGAAACGCACCGTTACGACACTCGCCCGCGAAGAATCGGTCAAAAGCCTGAACAATCGCTGGGATGCGATGGACGAACGCTTCGACGCCTTCCGTCAGGATCATCCGCTGGGCGGCCGGCTCGACCAGATCCGCCAGGCGGTGGATGTATTGCCGCAATCAATTCCGCTGAAGAAGGTCGAAGACAAGCTCAAGACACTGGCAAGCGCCGTGGAGCAGATGTCGCGCACGGGAACATCAGGCGTGAATGGCGACTTCATGCGCCAGATGGACGAGCGGCTCGATGAAATCAGCCGCGCCATCGTGGCAACAGCCCGCCCTGCCCAGGCAAATCACATCGACACCGACGCGTTCGAGCGCCTTGAAGCACGCATCGCAACCCTGAGCAGCAAGGTCGAAGCGGTTGCCTACGACCGCACCTCGGACACGATCCTGCAGCGCATGGGCGAACTGGCCGAGCGCGTTGATCATCTGGCAGCGATGCGCGCAACACCGGCCATCAATCTTGACGCGCTGTCCGAACAGCTGTCGTCCGTCACCCGTCATCTGGAGAATACACCGGCCTCCATCAGCATTTCCGATTTCCGCGATCTGGAAGACCGGGTCCTGCACATCATCCATCGTCTGGAAACAGCGCCCCAGCAGGCACCGGCCGCCGATCCGGCATTCATGCACCAGATCGACCAGCGCTTCGAAGAGCTGACCCGCCGCCTCGATGACCATCACATGATGGCCGAGCACAGCGACATCCGCCTGACCGACAATCTCGAAGCCCGCTTTGACGATATGGCACGCTATATCGCCCAGAACGTGCCGCAGGCCGATGGTTCGAACGATGCCATCCGCAATCTCGAGTTGCAGATTGCCGGTCTTGCCGAGCATCTCTCGCATTCCAACGATCGCTATTCGGAATTTTCGGCCATTCCGCCGCGCCTCGACGCCATCGAGGAATCGATGGCCATGAACCGCGACTTCGTCGTGGAAGCCGCGCGCCAGGCGGCATCGGAAGCCATCCGCAATTCGGCCAATTTCGGCAATGCCCATGACGGTGTCATCGCCCGCGAGCTCGCCGACGATCTGAAAACACTGGAAAGCCTTGCCCGCAAGTCGGAAGACCGCAATTCCAAGACTTTCGAGGCCATTCATGACACGCTTTTGAAGATCGTTGACCGCCTTGGCTCCCTGGAGAATGGCGCTGTCGCCGGATCGCATGTCACGGCGGCCGCCAAAACCAAGACCGTGGTTGATGCCTATGAGGCACCATACCGCGACGCCGAGGCCGCTTTTGAAGCCCCGGTCTTTTCCAAGCTGGATGATGTTCCGGCGCAAGTGACAATGGCCGCAGACGACGCTGACCAGCTGGAACAGACGACTCCGGCGCGCAAATCCCTGCTGGGCAGCCTGACCCGCGGCATGAAATCCCGCAGCAAACAGGAACAGGCGCATCGGGAACCAACCATCGAGACAATCGGCAGCGATGAAAAGATCGACGACAAGGCCGATCTTGACGCCGAAATTCTCAACCGGCCGCTTGAACCCGGCTCGGGCATGCCGGATCTCAACTCCATCCTCAAGCGCGTGCGTGACGAACGCCGCGAGATGAACCTTGGCGGCGATACGGGCATTGGCAAGGCGGATTTCATTGCCGCAGCCCGCCGCGCCGCGCAGGCAGCGGCAGCGGAAGTCGAAAGCCAGACACGCGGTTCCAGCCGCAGGGACAGCGCGGAGGGCAAGAAGGGCAGCCTGCTGGCCCGCCAGCGCAAGCCCATTCTCCTTGCCATCGGCGCCATCATGATTGCGATCGCGGGCCTGCAACTCAAAAACGCCTTCTTCAGCGGCCCCGCAGCAGTGAACGGCGATACCGGTTCCGTCGCTGCGCCGATGGTACCGACAGTCGAACCCAAGGCGCAGCTTGCCGCATCGGCAGCTCCTGCAGCACCGGCACCGTCCGCTCCTGCCCCCGCACCGCAAACTGCCGCCGGAAGCACCCCGAACGAGGAACAGACCGCTGCACCGGCACCAACGCAGGAAACCGTGGGCAGCCTGATTGCCGCCCAGTCTTCCGGTACGGATGTCCCGGCATCGGCGAAGGTCGATACGAGCGTGAGCCAGATTCCTGCCATCCCGGTCGAAGCAGGCCCGGAACCGCTGCGCGAAGCGGCGGCCAGCGGCAATACCAAGGCTCTGTTTGAAATCGGCGACCGCTACATGGAAGGCCGGGGCGTCCAGAGCGATTACACCAAGGCCGCCGAATGGTACACGCTTGCCGCCGACAAGGGCTTTGCGCCGGCTCAATACCGCCTGGGGAATTTTGCCGAAAAGGGTCTCGGCGTTCCGCGCGACCTTGCCAAGGCAAAGACCTATTACCAACTGGCCGCCGAACAGGGCAATGCCAGCGCGATGCACAATCTGGCCGTGCTGTTCGCAGCCGGAGCGAATGGCGCGCCGGACAATGAATCCGCGGTCATGTGGTTTACCAAGGCAGCCGAACTCGGCGTGAAGGACAGCCAGTTCAACCTCGCCATCCTGTCGGCCAAGGGCATGGGGATGCGGCAGGATCTGGAAGAAAGCTACAAATGGTTTGCGCTTGCCGCCAATGCCGGTGACAAGGACGCAGGCCAGAAGCGCGACGAAGTGGCAAAGGCCATGACCTCCGATCAGCTGACCCGGGCCCGCGAAGCCACCGCGCTGTGGAAGCCAAAACAGATGAACCCGGAAAGCAATGCCTTGAGCGTGCCGGAGGAATGGCGCGAGAGCCCGGCCACCACCGGTTCGATCAACATGGAAAAAGCCGTCCGCAATATTCAGCTAATCCTCAACAAGAATGGCTATGACGCCGGCGGCTCGGACGGCAAGATGGGCACGAAAACCCGCGATGCCATCATGGCGTTCCAGAAGAGCAACGGCTTGAAGCCAACGGGCAATATCGACAAGGACCTGGTCAAGCGGCTGCTCGAAAAGAACACCTGAACCGGCCAAGGCGACTGTTGCGACACACGGGTTCGTGTTTGGGGCAACACGTTGACGCCCCAGCAGTCATTGTTTGACTTGGCGCGCGGCTGAGGGCAAGAAACTTTAACGCATTCTGTGTCAGCCTGCGCGCAGAATGCATTAAAGAATTTCTGTCATTATGGTGTGCGAACAATCGCCATAACGCCGTGATGGGTTCGGGGTCTGAATTGGGAATCTACCTGCCAATAGCCGAGATTTCGGTCAATATCTTCGTGCTGTTCGGCATGGGGGCAGCGGTTGGATTCCTGTCGGGCATGTTCGGCGTCGGCGGCGGATTTCTCATCACGCCGCTGCTGATCTTCTACAACATCCCGCCCGCCGTTGCCGTTGCCACCGGCGCAAACCAGGTTATTGCCTCGTCCTTCACCGGTGCGCTGTCGCATTTCAAGCGCGGCACGCTCGACGTCAAGCTGGGAACGCTGCTTGTCATCGGCGGCGTGGTGGGCGCAGGCGTCGGCATTTACGTCTTTGTCCTGCTGCGCGAACTCGGCCAGCTCGACCTGATCGTGTCGCTGCTCTACGTGATCTTCCTGAGCACGATCGGCGGGCTGATGCTGCTGGAAAGCGTCAGGTCCATGCGCCGGACAAGGGCCGGCCAGCTTGCCAGTCTCAAGAAACCGGGACAGCACAATTGGGTGCACCGGTTGCCCTTCAAGATGCGGTTTCGCGCCTCGAAGATCTATGTGAGCATCATCCCGATCCTGGCGCTGGGCGCGGCCATCGGCTTCCTCTCGTCGATCATGGGCGTCGGCGGCGGCTTCATCATGGTCCCCGCCATGATCTACCTTCTCAAAGTGCCGACCAATGTGGTTATCGGCACTTCGCTCTACCAGATCGTTTTCGTGACGGCTTTCACCACCGTCATGCAGGCAACGACCAACCAGTCGGTCGATATCGTGCTGGCCTTTCTGCTGATGAGCGGCGGCGTCATCGGCGCGCAGTACGGCACCCGCATCGGGCAAAAACTGCGCGGCGAACAATTGCGTGCATTGCTGGCCACGCTGGTTCTGGCCGTGGGCCTGCGCCTTGCCATCGAACTTTTTGTCACCCCCGACGATCTCTATTCGATCGCCATCGCGCTTGCCGCGCCGGGGGCGTCATGAGAATTCTGGCAACTGCCCTTCTCCTCATCCTGGCGTCGCTGTCCGCGGCCATGGCACAGCAGTTGCCGGGGAACAAGGAAACGATCGAGATTGGCCTGTCGACCGATACCATTGCCATCACCTCGGGCTTTCGCGGCACGGACCTAACCGTCTTCGGCGCGCTCGACAATGCCGATCCGCTGATCCAGCGGCAGGGCCGTTATGATATCGTCGTGATCCTGCAGGGACCCGAACGCGATTTCGTCGTGCGCCGCAAGGACCGGTTTTTCGGTGTCTGGATCAATGCGGAATCGGTGTCGTTCCAGCATATTCCGGCATCCTATTCCCTGGCCTCGACGCGGAACCTTCAGGACATCGCCGTTCCCAAGACATTTGCCCAATTGTCACTCGGCGTGAACAATATCTTTTACGAGCCCATGCCCGACGGTTTCGGCTCCAGCGCATCGCTGCGGGAATTCACCAAGGAGCTGCCAAGGCTGAAGCTCAAGCAGAACCTGTACAGCCAGCGTCCCGGTGACGTGCAGTTCCTGTCATCGACCCTGTTCCGCGCAACACTGTCCCTGCCTGCCAATGTGCCGGTCGGCAAGCATCAGGCGCGGGCCTTTCTGTTCCGCAATGGCGAATTCCTGCGTGAAAGCTCGACCAGCCTCAATATCGTGAAAGCGGGGCTGGAATACCGCATCTATAAGGCCGCGCACGAGAACAGCCTGCTCTATGGTCTGTTTGCCGTGTTCCTGGCCGTGATTACCGGCTGGATGGGCCGCCTGATGTTCCGGAAAGACTGATCAGGCGCGCCCGGCAACGACGATCAGGCCCTGCAGGGGCTCACCGCGGTCAAAGCGGATCGCCTCGCGCCCGATCGTTGCCGGAGCAAGGCCATGTTCGGCCAGAAGGCGGCGGACATAGTCTTCCGAATGGGTGTAGCGCAGCGAGGATTGCAGGATCAGTTCGCCATCGTCGGCATGGGTTTCCACCGAGAAGGCAAACAGCCCGTTGGGGCCGAGCGCATGGACAAGACGGGCGAAGGCTCTGTCGAGATCGCCGACATAGACAAACACATCCGCCGCGATAATGAGATCGGCCGAACCTTCGGGATAATCGAGTTCGTTGACATCGCCTTTGAAGAGGCGGTCATAGACGTGCTTTTCCTCGGCCTTCTGCAGCATGGCTTCGGAGAGGTCCATGCCTGCCATATGTTCCACATCCGCCCGGAAATAGTCGCCCATCAGCCCGGTGCCGCAGCCAACATCGAGCATGGACTGATAGTGTCTTGCCGGCGCCGCCGCCTTGATGGCCTTGGCCAGCAGTTCCGGCACGCGATAGTGCAGCTTGTCCAGAAGCGCCGCCTCGAAGGTCGGGGCATAGGCATCGAACAGCGTCTCGACATAGGCCGTCGGCGGATTGTCCGGCACCACCGCATAGCCGGAGGCCGCCAGTTTCAGCGTCGCACCAAAGCGGTCGTCGGGATCAAGTTCCAGCAGGCGCCGCCAGGTTTCGGCTGCGGCGTCCTCGTCACCCGCGGCTTCCTCCATTTCGCCCAGGCGATAGAGTCCGGCGGTCCATTCCGGCGTGATGTCCAGCGCCTGCCGCATCAGATCGGCGGCGGCTACGTGATCACCGGACTCGAACAGCATGTCGGCATAGGAAGCGCGGCGGTCCGCAATCAGATCACCCGAGGACAGGAACGCCCGCGCCATGCTGGTTCAGTTCGCAACCAGCACGCGGATGGAAAAGATATCGATCGCTTTCCCCGTGCGGGCAATGTCCGAGTTGATCTTGATGATACCGCCCGCACCCGGCTTCTTGCCTTCCGGGAATTGCAGTTCGAACAGATACTCGTTGCTCGCATCGGTCACGTCGTAACGCTTGCGTCCGCAATCGCCGAGGGCACCGAAATCACAGCTGACCGCCATCTGCGTCGCGGAACCGTCCTCGGCCTTGGCAATGATATCGAAGATGGCATGCTTGCCCGCCAGTTGCTGCAGAACGCCCTGCCCGACCTGGAAGCTGATATCGTCGTTCTCGCCCGGCGACTTGATGCGCACGAATTTCTGCAGATTGTCGCCGGCAACGCTGGCGGTCGCCCGGCCCGCCATCGAAACGCGGGTCATGTCGGACGGGTCGAAAATCGAGATCCAGTTGCCATCCGCGGCAAGCTGTCCGCCCTTCATCGGCTCGTGGCTGCCAACGGCAGGACCAGCACTCGATGAAGGCGGTGTGCTGCCCGATGGCTTCGAATTGATCAGGCCCGATGCAACAAGCCAGAGAAGGCCGATGGCTACCAGCAGGATCGCCACCATGATGACGAATTTCTTCAGGCCACGCGCCTTCTGGCGTTCGCGGGTCTTCTTGACACGCGGCTGGTTGTAGGCGGGCCGGTAATTGTCGGCGCGGCTGTTGTCCGTCGGGCCGAGGTCGGAATCCAGCGATCCGCCCATGGAGGGTTCGACGCGGCCGGATGTTGTCTGCCTGGATTGCGCAGGGCCCACCGACATGGAAGGCTCGCGCCGTTCCGCGACGGGTTCCGGCGCAACACGCGAAGAGTCGCGCGATTCACCCTCTATGCGTGTGATCGTGGCCTTCAGATGCTCCCGGCGCTCTTCACGCTCGGCCTCATCCAGCGCGCCATTCGCGATCAGCGAACGCTCATGCGCGGTCCAGGCTGATTCGTAAATTTTCTGACGAACGGCAGGGTTGCTCACATCCGCTTTGGCGAAAGCATTTCGGATGGCTTGTTCAATCGCTTCCAACTCGACGATTTCCCCTTCAAAGCAGCTCGTATGACCCGGCTAGGCATAGACGATTTGACTGCTTATTCAAGACTACCGCGGCGCAATGATGGCGGTTTTCGCCCGAATTGGCGCTCTATACAAAGCGAATATCCCCGGCATCGAACGCGAGCGGACGGCCGGGGGATCGATATTCAGATGAAACGGCTGAGAAACGCCCGCGTGCGGGGATGCTGCGGGTTGCCGAGAACGTCTTCGGGTTTGCCCTGTTCGACGATGTAGCCGCCATCCATGAAGACCACCCGGTCAGCGGCTTCCCGGGCAAAACCGATTTCATGCGTGACCACAATCATGGTCAGCCCCTGGTCAGCCAGATCGCGCATGGTCGCCAGCACTTCACCGACCAGTTCCGGATCGAGCGCCGAGGTCGGCTCGTCGAACAGCATCAGTTTGGGCCGGATCGCGAGGGCGCGTGCGATGGCGATGCGCTGCTGCTGGCCCCCGGACAATTGCCGGGGGTAGGCATCGGCCTTGTGGGTCAGCCCGACGCGGGCCAGCAGTTCCATGGCAAGTTCCGTGGCTTCCCTGCGGCTTTGCTTGTGCACGCCGATGGGCGCTTCGATGATGTTCTGCAGGGCGGTCATGTGCGGGTAGAGGTTGAACTGCTGGAACACCATGCCGATCTGGCGCCGCTGCACGGCGATGGCCCGCGCCGGCAGCTTGTTGAGCCGGCCATTGCGCAGGGAATAGCCGATCTGTTCCCCCGCCACGACAATCGAACCGCGATCGATCGCCTCCAGATGGTTGATGCAGCGCAGGAACGTGGATTTGCCCGAGCCCGAAGGACCAAGCACAACCACGACTTCGCCAGGGGCAACATCGAGGTCGATGCCCTTCAACACTTCCACTTCGCCGAACGACTTGTGGACATTGCGGGCCCGCACCAGCGCTTCGCCCGGTTCGGTGCCATTCATGGAAAACTGCGCGGTCATTTGCTTGCCTCCTGCGCCAGGGCTGGCACTGCGGCGCTCAACGCGGCAGCGGCAACCTTGTCCTGCTTCCTGGCCGTTGAAGAACCCCGCTCGCCGCGACCGTAGTAGCGCTCGATGAAGCCCTGTCCGACGTTGAGGATCGAGGTGATGAACAGATACCAGATGACGGCGACCATCAGCATCGGGATGACCTCGAAGGTCCGGTTATAGACCGCCTGCACCGAATAGAGCAGATCGGCCATGGCGATGACGCTGACGAGTGACGTCGCCTTGATCATGCTGATCAACTGATTGCCGGTCGGCGGTACGATGGACCGCATGGCCTGGGGAATGATGATGCGCCTGAGCGCGCGGGTGCGCGTCATGCCGAAAGCTTCGGTGGTTTCGATCTGCCCCTTGTCGACGGACAGAAGACCGCCGCGAATGATTTCGGCCATATAGGCAGCCTCGTTCAGCGCAAGGCCGGCAATGGCCGCCGTCATCGGCGTGATCAGATCATTGGTATTCCAGCTCGCCAGCGTCGGGCCGAAGGGAATGGCAATGGAAATTTCCGGAAAAAGCGTCGAGAGGTTGTACCAGAAGATCAGCTGAACCAGCAGCGGCGTCCCGCGGAAAAACCAGATGTAAAGACCCGCCAAGGAACTTGCCAGCCGGTCGTTCGACAGGCGGGCAATGGCAAGAACCAGCCCGATGACCACGCCGATGGCCATGGCAACAACGGTTAGGCCAAGCGTGACATAGAGGCCGCGCAGCACGGTGGCTTCGGTGAACCATTGAAACACGATCGGCCAGCCGAAATTCTGGTTGTTGGCGACGATCCAGAGGAAGTTCGCGGCAATGAGAAGCGTGATACCCCACAGGAGCCAGCGATCCGTGCGAAAGGGCTTATGCGCATTCGCCACATCGCGAAGCGCAGCCTCCGCATCGCCCTTTGCGGGCGATGCCAATGTTTGCGTGTTTCCGGTCATTTTGCGGCTTTGCCCGCGAGATTGATCCCGGGCTCCTTCAACATGTTCTTCTCAAGGCCCCACTTCTTCAGAATGGCGGCGTAGGTGCCATTGTCCATGAGGGTCTTGATGCTTTCCAGAAGGACGCCGCCAAGCGGCGAACCTTTGGCGACCACGGCGCCCTGGAAAATATCGTCGAATCCGTTTTTCAGGCCGGTGCCCGTCAGTTCAAGCTGGCCATTGGCCTGCTCGACGAAATAGATCAGCGGCGCCTGCGAGGAGAAGAATGCGTCGGACCGCTTTGAGCGAACCGCCAGGATGGAAGTGGGCTGGTCGGTGAAGGACTGGACCTCGATGGCCGCCTTGCCATCTTTGGTGCATTTCTCCGCCTGCTCCTTGATGACTTTTTCCGCCGAACCGCCAGCCATGACGGCAATGCGGCTGCCGCAAGTGTTGTCGAGTGAGGTGATGCCCTTGGGATTGCCCTTCTGCACGGCAAACACCACGAACTCCTGCACATAATCGACAAAATCATTGGCACCCTGGCGCGAGGGATAATCGCCCACGGGGCCCATGGCGAACTGATAGCGGCCGGAATTGATGCCGCTCAAGAGCGCCGGAAGGCCGCTGACCGTTGCGTGCTTGATCTCGACACCCCACAACTCGCCGACAGCCTTGGTCAGATCGGCGCTGGCGCCCTGCATTTCAGTGTTGCCGGTGACGATTTCATAGGGCGGGAAGGAGCCGTTGTTGACCGAGGTGATGCTTCCGGCCTTGCGGATTTCCTCGGGCAGCTTGGCCCGTAGTGCCTCGTTGACCGTCTGCTTGGCGATGGCCACCTCCGCGGCCATTGCGGGTGCAGCGACGAGCGTTGCCGCAAACAGCGCGGCAAAGGTCAGGTGTTTGAATTTCATTATTATTCCCCTTTTTATATCTTTTGAAAACCTATTGCGTTCAGGCAGTCGTATCGGCCAGTTCGGGCCGGGCAAAACGGCGGTTGGCGAGAACCGGCAGGACCGCACGCGCATGACTGATGCGCTTGGGATCGATGTCGGCGAAGATCAGCGCTGGGCCTTCCCCTGCCCGCACGACGGCCACTCCGAGCGGGTCCACCACCATGCTGGCACCGATATTGCGCTCGCCGCACTCGCCCACGGCAACGATGTAGCAGGTGTTTTCCAGCGCCCGCGCCGTCACCAGCACCTCCCAATGCGCCTCCTTGCCGGGGCCCTTGACCCATGCGGCGGGAAGGATGAGCACATCCGCGCCATCCACCGCATGGCGGCGCGCCAGTTCCGGAAAGCGCAGGTCGTAACAGGTCATGAGGCCAAGCTTGAGCCCTGCAATTTCGATAAGACCGGGAATCTCGCCGCCCGGCTGTACATTGGTGGATTCCTTGGCGGCAAAAGCGTCATAAAGATGAAGCTTCAGATATTGCGCGACGATTTCGCCGCCGCGGATGGTCACCAGATTGTTGAAGACGCGCTGACCGCCGGTCGGAACGTGCACGCACATCATCACGGTCATGTCGCTGTTGCGGCTTTCGGCCAGTAATTGCGTCATGAACGGGCCATCCAGCGGCTGCGCTGTCTTCAGCACGATATCCGGATCGGTGATGTCACGGGCAAGGATGCCTTCCGGCAGAACCAGGAGATCGGCACCGCCCGCATGCGCATCGCGCATCAGCTTCGTGCAGATGTCGGCATTTTCCTGCCAAACCTTGCTGACGACAAATTGACCCAGCGCCACCCTCATGCCGGCACTCCCGTGCGGCTGGTGGAGCCGGAAGTCTGGCCGCTGTGATGCGGGAAAAGGTCAGCGGGCGAGAGCAGCATCGGTGTCAATCCTTGCAGGTGCAGTTGTTCGGCAAAATCGGCGATCATCCGTTCGTTGACGGCAAACCCGCTGTCGTTCCAGTGGGCCGGCAAATCCCGGGCGACGTGGCCAAGCTCATCAATGATCCATGGCGTGGTATCGGCATATTTGCGCCGCTTCTCCAGCCAGACCCGCTGGGATTCATCCAGCAGGTTGCTGAGCTCATCCGGCAGCCAGGGATGCTCGGCGACAAAGGATGTTTTCAGGCCCAGAAGATGCATGCCGGGAACGTAGCCAACCTCGTGGAAATAGGCGAGTTCCTCTGCCCGGAAATCCGTCAGCACATGGCGGAATTTGGAAGCTGGGCTAAAAAAGCCTTCCGGCATGAATGGGGTGAACACGGCGTCAAGCTCGCCGGTTTCCAGCAGCTGCATCATCGGCCGCTCGCCCGGCACCGCTTCGATGCGGCCGGGGCGGCCAAAACCGTCGAGCCTGTCGGTGATGGGATGGGCCTCGGTCAGGCGGCCGGCATACCAGAATGCGTCCTCGATACCGACGCCGGCATGGGAAAGCGCCGCACGGGTCCAGGTATTGCCGGAATCGCGCCAGCCGGTCACGCCGATCTTCTTGCCCGCCAGATGTTCCAGCCGGGTCACCGGGCTGTTCCTGGCCGTGATGATGCAGCGATGGCGAAAGCCGCGCATGACAAAGTTGGGAACGCCAAGGACATCGGTTTCGCCATTGGCGCGCGCTGACGCATAACGGCTGAAGGACATTTCAGCGGCATCGTGATGCGGATCGGCGGCGACATTGCCGATCAGCGTGCCGACGCGATCAACTTTGACATCAAGCCTCTCGGAGGTGACGTCACCCAACGCCAGCGGCGTATAATAATCCCAATCGCGAACAGCCAATCGAACAGTGATACGCAAGACATTTCCTCGTTGCAATTTCGGTTTTCGTGCGGGAAGCTAAATGTTCATTATTGACTGATCAAATACTATTACGTTACTGAACATTTAAAAGAGGGACAGATATGAGCGAATTGGCCTCAGTTCAGTGGTTTGCAGAGAAGTTACGTGACCGGACGATGCGCGGCATCGCCATCGAGACCAGCGCACTGATCCGCGCCGGCGCCATTCCCGTCGGCACCAAACTGCCCGCCATCCGCGATCTTGCCTACACCCTCGGCATCAGTCCGGCGACAGTTTCCGAGGCCTGGAGCGAGTTGCGGCGGCAGAAGATCATCACCGGGCGCGGGCGCAACGGCACATGGGTCAGCGGCGACCGCATTGCGCCGAAACCCCTGCGGCTGGCGAGTTCAGGCGATTACGGCGATGGCGTGCTCAACCTTGCCATCGCATCGCCTGACGTGGATGTGCTTCCGCCTCTTGAAGAAGCCTTGAAACATGGCGCGACAGCGGAAGCGCTGAACAGTTACCAGCGCGTCCCGATACTGCCCGAGTTGCAGGCGGCGGTGGAGCCGAACTGGCCCTGCAGGCCGGAGGCGTTTCTTGCGACCAATGGCGGCTATAACGCCGTCTACGCCCTTCTGCATGCGCTCGTCATGCCGGGATCGTTCGTGGCGATCGAGGAGCCGACAGCCCTCAGGCTTCTCGACATCCTCGAGGATCTCGGCGCGCACATCCTGCCGGTGGCGTGCGATGACAACGGCCCGCTGCCCGATGCTTTGATGGAGGCCCTCAAACGCAAGCCGGCTGCTTTCCTTTTTCAGCCACGCACCCACGCGGTGACCGGACGGGGTGTCAGCCGGGAACGGCTTGCCGCGCTGGGCGATGCCCTTGCCGACAGCGACGCGCTCATCATCGAGGATGACGGTGTCGGCGATATCTCGTCCCTGCCACCGATCAGCCTCGGGGACCGGTTTCCGGACCGGGTCATTCATATCGTTTCCTATTCGAAATCCCTCGGCCCCGATCTGCGGCTGGCAGTCCTGTCGAGTTCGACGCGCATCGTCGAACAGATCCAGTCCTACCGCAGCTTCAGTGCAGGCTGGACCAGCCGGGTGCTGCAATCAGCCGTGGCTTTCCTGATCAAGGACGCGGCAACACAGCTGAGCTTACAGAGGGCAAGAGGTATCTATCGGGAGAGGCGCGAGGGGTTGATGCAGGCACTGCGCGAGCGCGGCGTTCATCTTTCCGGCGGCGAAGGGTTCAGCCTCTGGGTTCCCGTGGCTTCGGAACAATTTGCCCTCGTGACCCTCGCGGCACGCGGAATCGCGGTGGGCATCGGCCGCAAGTATGTCGTGAACCCGTCGCCGCATATCCGCGTGGCCACCAGCATCTTGCGGGACAGGGAAGACGAGGTGGCCGATGCGATCGCCCTTGCGGTGAGGCACCCGGATCATCTTTACTGAGATCAACGCATCGCCCACGCTCACACGCCTTTGATCAGGCGCAGGCAACCGCGCCAACCTTTCGCTTGATCACGGCACGCGGTCTGATAAAAAGAGTTACGTTTACGGAAACGTCAAAATTTATTCCATGGGAGGAAACACATGGCATTGCCCGAAATCCTGACGAAAAAGCTGCGCATTCCCGTTGTCGGCGCGCCGCTGTTCATCATTTCGCATCCGGCCCTCGTGCTGGCGCAATGCAAGGCCGGCGTTGTCGGCTCCTTCCCTGCCCTGAACGCACGGCCCGAGGCCCAGCTCGACGAATGGCTGGCCGAAATCACCGAAGGCCTGCGCGACCACGACGCCAAAAACCCAGACCGCCCGGCAGCACCGTTTGCGGTCAACCAGATCGTGCACCGCTCCAACAAGCGGCTCGAACATGACCTTTCCATGTGCGTGAAATACAAGGTGCCGATCGTTATCTCCTCTCTCGGCGCCGTACCGGAAGTCAACGCTGCCATCCACTCCTATGGCGGGATCGTGCTGCACGACATCATCAACAACCGCCATGCCAACTCAGCCATCCGCAAGGGTGCGGACGGGCTGATCGCGGTTGCCGCCGGTGCAGGCGGGCACGCCGGACCATTGTCGCCCTTCGCGCTCATCCAGGAAATCCGCGAATGGTTTGACGGGCCGCTGCTTCTGTCCGGCGCCATCGCCACGGGCAAGGCCGTCCTGGCAGCACAGGCCATGGGTGCGGACCTTGCCTATATCGGCTCGCCTTTCATTGCGACCAAGGAAGCGCGGGCAGTCGACGCCTACAAGCAGATGATCGTTGATTCCGTCTCGTCCGACATTGTCTATTCCAACTATTTCACCGGCATTCACGGCAACTATCTCAAGCCGTCCATCACCAAGTCTGGCATGGATCCCGATCACCTGCCGGAAGCCGACCCCTCAAAGATGGATTTCGAAGCGGCAACCACCGGCGCCAAGGCCTGGAAAGACATCTGGGGTTGCGGCCAGGGTATCGGCGCGATCAAGGAAGTAACCGGCGCCGCAGAATATGTTGCGCGGCTGGAACGCGAATACCACGAGGCGAAGGCAAAACTCTGCGCCGCCTAACGCGGTGGAGCCTTGTCCAAAGTGATCTGCATGAATGTCAGGTCAAGCCATTTGCCGAATTTGGTTCCAACTTCCGGCAGATGGCCCACCGCCTGAAAGCCCAGTTTTTCGTGCAGGCGGATGGACACCGCGTTGCCGGACTCGATACCGGCAACCATGGCGTGCTTGCCAAGCTCGCGGGCTTTGCCGATCAGCGCCAGCATCAATGCCTTGCCGATCCCGCCGCCGCGCGCCGCCTTGTGCACATAGACGGAATGCTCGACCGTGTGACGATAGCCATCGAAAGCACGCCAGTCGCCGAAGGAGGCATAGCCGGTGACACCACCGTCATCATCGACGCTGACCAGCACCGGAAATCCCTTTGACTGCCGCTCGCTGAGCCACGCCTTGCGGTTGGCCAGATCGACCTGCGTTTCGTTCCAGATCGCCGTGGTGTTCAGCACCGCATCGTTGTAAATCTCGAGAATGGCTGGAAGATCCGCCTCACTGGCCGCACGCACGATCACAACTTGCATCCTTTTCAATCGTCTACTATAGTTTCACTATGTCTCATAAAATAGACGATGTCGATGCAAAAATCGGTGCCCGCATCCGGATCGAGCGGGAGGCACACGGCTGGTCGCTGACAGAACTCGCGGAAAAATCCGGCGTATCACGCGCCATGATCAACAAGGTGGAGCGCGGCCAAAGCAGCCCGACGGCCATGCTGATGGCGCGATTCTCAGGCGCTTTCGGCCTGAGCATGTCGACGCTGATGGCACGGGCGGAAATGCAGGAAGGACGGCTGCTGCGCCACAAGGACCAGCCGCTGTGGACCGATCCCGAAACCGGCTATATCCGCCGCCATGTCTCGCCTGCCTCCGACCTGCCCATGGATGTGGTGCATGTCGACCTGCCGGCAAAGGCGCGGGTGGCACTCCCCGCGTCCGCCTACACCTTCCAGCGGCAATTGATCTGGATTTTAGGCGGCGTGCTGAGCTTTACCGAGGGTGAAACGTTTCACCGGCTCGAAAAGGGCGATTGTCTCGAACTCGGCGCCCCCCATGACTGCGTCTTCGCCAATGAGAGCGCTGAGCCCTGCCGCTATGCGGTGATCGTACTGCGACAGGCCTAGCCCGCAATCTCCGCCACGGCGCGCTTGGCCATGACCTTCACCAGATTGGCGCGGTAATCGGCCGAGGCATGCATATCGGACATCAGGCCATCGGCGGAAACCACAACGCCGTCCAGCGCCGCAGCACTGAAACTCTTTGCCAGAGCCGCCTCCAGCGCCTGCGCCCGGAACACGCCATTCTCGCCAGCCCCGGTCACCGCAACCCGCACCTCGCTGCCAGCCTTGGCAACGAACACGCCGGCCATGGCATAGAGCGAGGCGGGATTCGGGAACTTTTTGTAGGCCGCCCTGTCGGGCGCGGTGAATTCGACGGCCGTGACAATCTCGTCCGGCTCCAGCGCCGTTTCGAACAGACCTGCAAAGAAATCCGCGGCGGCAAGCGAGCGCGCGCTGGTGATGACGGTTGCATTGAGGGCGAGCAGCGCCGCGGGATAGTCGGCCGCCGGATCGTTGTTGGCGACCGAGCCGCCAATGGTGCCCATGTTGCGCACCTGCGGATCGCCGATATGTGCCGCGAGATGCGTGATCGCCGGGCAGAGCCTTGCCAGCTCGGCATGGGTCGCGACGTCATAATGCGTGGTCGCCGCGCCGATACGCACGGTTTTGCCCGTGATGGTGATGCCTTTCAAACCGGGAATATGGCGCAGGTCGATCAGATGGCTCGGTGACGCCAGCCGCTGCTTCATGGTCGGGATGAGGGTCATGCCGCCGGACAGGAATTTGCCGTCCTCTGCTGCGCCCATCTGCCTTGCGGCGTCCTCGACCGAAGTGGCCCGATGATACTGGGTTTCATACATGGCACATCTCCCTATTTCGCCGCCTGAATGGCAGCCCAGACCTTTTGCGGGGTCGCGGGCATGCTCAGGCTGTTGTTGCGGATGGCATCGGTGATGGCATTCATCACGGCAGGCGGCGAACCGATGGCGCCAGCCTCGCCGCAGCCCTTGATCCCCAGCGGGTTGGACGGGCACGGGGTTTCCGTCGTCATGATGTTGAACGACGGCAGGTCCTGCGCGCGGGGCATGGTGTAGTCCATGTAGCTCGCCGTCAGCAGCTGGCCGCTTTCATCGTAATGCGTGCCTTCCAGCAGCGCCTGGCCGATGCCCTGCGCCAAGCCGCCATGCACCTGCCCTTCGACGATCATCGGATTGATGATCTTGCCGAAATCGTCGGCAGCAACGAACTGCACGATCCTGGTGGTGCCGGTTTCCGGATCGATCTCCACCTCGCAGATGTAGCAGCCTGCCGGAAAGGTAAAATTACTCGGGTCGTAGAACGCCGTTTCCTTCAGCCCCGGCTCCATGCCGGAGGGCAGGTTGTGCGCGGTGTAGGAGGCGAGCGCCACCTGGAACCACGGCAGCGACTTGTCCGTCCCCGCCACCCGGACATTGCCGTCCTTGATCTCGATATCCGCCTCGTCGGCCTCGAGCAGGTGCGCGGCGATCTTCTTGGCCTTGGCCTCGACCTTGTCCATGGCCTTGACCACCGCGGACATGCCGACCGCACCGGAGCGCGAGCCATAGGTGCCCATGCCCATCTGCACCTTGTCCGTGTCGCCATGGACGATGGAAATGCTGTCGAGCGGTACGCCGAAACGCTCCGCCGCCAGCTGGGCGAACGTGGTTTCGTGCCCCTGCCCGTGCGAGTGCGATCCGGTGAGGATTTCGATGGTGCCGACGGCATTGACCCGCACCTCGGCGCTTTCCCACAGGCCGACACCGGCGCCCAGCGCCCCGACCGCCGCCGACGGCGCGATGCCGCAGGCCTCGATGTAGCAACTCATGCCGATGCCGCGCAGCTTGCCGCGGCTGGCTGCCTCGGTGCGGCGCTTTTCGAAACCGGCATAGTCCGCCGCCTTCATGCTGGCGTCGAGCGTCGCGTCGAAATCCCCGGCATCATAGGCCATGATGACTGGCGTCTGGTGCGGGAAGGCGCGGATGAAATTGCGCCGCCGCAATTCCGCCGGCGATATCTTCAGCTCGCGCGCCGCTGTCTCCATGATGCGTTCCAGCACATAGGAAGCCTCCGGCCGCCCGGCGCCGCGATAGGCATCGACCGGCGCCGTGTTGGTGTAGACCGTCTTCACATTGGCGTGGATCGCCGGAATGTCATACTGGCCGGACAGAAGCGTCGCGTAGAGATAGGTCGGCACGGAACTCGAAAACAGCGACATGTAGGCGCCGAGATTGGCGATGGTTTCCACCTTCAGGCCGAGAATTTTGTGGTCCTTGTCAAAGGCGATCTGCGCATGGGTGGCGTGGTCGCGCCCGTGCGCATCGCACAGGAAGCTTTCCGTGCGGTCCGCCACCCACTTGACCGGAACGCCCGTCTTCTTCGACGCCCACAGGCAGACGATCTCTTCCGGATAGATGAAAATCTTCGAGCCGAAACCGCCGCCGACATCCGGCGCGATCACCCGCAGCTTGTTCTCCGGGGCAACATTGTAGAACGCGCTCATCACCAGCCGCGCCACATGCGGATTCTGCGAGGTGGTCCAGCAGGTGTAATGATCTTCTGCCGCATCGTACTGGCCGAGCGCCGCGCGCGGCTCCATGGCATTGGGCACGAGGCGGTTGTTGTCGATATCCAGCGTCGTCACATGCGCCGCGCGGGCAAAGGCGTCAGCCGTCGCCTTTTCATCGCCGATATCCCAGTCGAAAATCAGGTTGCCCGGCGCTTCCCGGTGCACTTGCGGCGCGCCCGGCTTCAGCGCCTCGACGGCACTGACGACGACGGGCAGCTCCTCATAGGCGATTTCCACCGCCTCGGCGGCATCGCGCGCCTCGCCCTTGGTATCGGCGACGACGATCGCCACCGCATCGCCGACATAGCGCACCGTATCGGTGGCGAGCGGCGACCAGGCGCCCATCTTCATCGGCGTGCCGTCCTTCGACTGGATCATCCAGCCGCAGATGAGATTGCCGATGCCGTCGGCCTTCAGTTCCTTGCCGGTGAGCACCCCGATGACGCCGGGCATCTTGAGTGCCGCGCCCGTGCTGATCCCGGTGATTTTCGCGTGGGCATGCGGGCTGCGCACGAAGACCGCGTGCTTCATCCCCGGCACGACCATATCGTCGGTATAGCGGCCCTTGCCGGTGAGGAACCGCTTGTCCTCCTTGCGCAGAACGCGTGATCCAATGCCTTCGACACCCATGACATTACCTCCCTGTCGCAGGCGCCTCGCCAAAATGTCTCAATTGTCTGTTTGGCCGGAAGCGGACTGCACGACGTGAATTGATTTCTCAGGCGGCCTTGACGGCGCCCTTGCCCATTTTTTCCGATGCGTCGAGCACGGCCTGAACAATGTTGTGGTAGCCGGTACAGCGGCAGATATTGCCTTCCAGCTCCGCGCGCACCGTCGCCTCGTCGAGCCCTTCCGGGTGGCGGCGGATCATATCCACCGACGACATGATCATCCCCGGCGTGCAGAAACCGCATTGCAGACCGTGATGTTCGCGGAAAGCCGCCTGCACCGGATGCAACTCACCATTGAGGGCAATGCCCTCGATGGTTGTCACCTCGGCGCCGGACGCCTGCACCGCCAGCATGGTGCAGGATTTGACGGCCCGCCCGTCCACATGCACGACGCAGGCGCCGCATTGCGAGGTGTCGCACCCCACATGGGTTCCCGTCAGTCCCAGATTTTCACGCAGGAAATGCACAAGCAGCGTGCGGTCTTCGGCTTCGCCCTTGACGGCGCGCCCATTGACCACCAGTTCGACTTTGGCCATCGGTTCCTCCCAGAACGCCTTGGTCACCGCCCCTCCCTGGGCCGCATGACCACAACCGAAAGTTTAACCTGTCCTGCACGCTTGTCTATCGGCAAAATGGAAATATTCCAATCTGGCTGTACTGTGCGGGACAGAGGTGGTGCGTAGAGGGATTTTCGCGGTTTCAGCCAAAAGCCGGCATGACGAGGCTTGCATTCCGCATGCAATAACGCTATCAGGCGCGTCATCCCTCCGGCACATTCCGATGGCCGGTCCAGGGATCGGGAAGTCCCTTCCCTGCCGCTTTAGCTCAGTTGGTAGAGCACATCATTCGTAATGATGGGGTCCTCGGTTCGATTCCGGGAAGCGGCACCACAACTTCAATGACTTAGAGGCGTCTTGCCTCAGCTTTCAAGAAAATCGCGAAGTCGTGCAGCAACCACGTTCTCGTCTTTAAGCTCACATTCCCAGATTGTCAGCACACGCCATCCGTCCGATACAAGCGCTGCTTCATTTGCCGCATCACGCTCTTTGTTCTTTTCGAGCTTCGGCACCCAGAAATCCATACGTGTTTTTGGAATCACCGAATTCCTGCATGACGGGTCGGGATGACTGTGCCAGAAGCATCCATGTACAAAGACGACCGCCTTGCGCGATGAGAACACCAGGTCGGGCTTTCCGGGAAGATCCTTGCGGTGCAGGCGGTAGCGATAACCCATCCCGTATGCGATGCGCCTGACAGTCATTTCGGGCTTGGTATTTTTTGCCCGAATGCGGCTCATGTTTGCACTTCGGCGCTCGGGTGTGATCTTGTCCATGTGCTGGAGGAGGCTCCTGTCCGGCTTCAGAACTAACCTAGCTCAATCCTCTCGATCGATGAATAGAGATCCTTGAGCTGATTATGCCGCACGCGGAACTGACTGCGTTTTTTGGGTAATGGTCTCGCAAGACGCATATTTTCCAGCTTCATACCAGGATCGAAATAAACGGTTCCTGCAGCAATCGCCTTGATAAACAGATCAAAATCAGTACCGACGCACAACTCCACGAACCTTCCATAGGAATATTCGATGGGTGGCTCTCGTTTCAATGACGGCACATACACCGTCTTGGCATGCTTACGATTCCAGTGCGCAAGCAATCCTGCATAGTGCCAGATAGCCGCAACGGTGCCGTCCGTCGCTACGAGAGCAATGCCTTGTGTAATATCCGTTATAAGCCCCCGATCCTTATCGAAGCCAAGCAGCTGCAGTTCCACTTTTGTATCAAGATGAGGTGGCGACCCCACTTTGTACACACCGCCGAAATTGAAGCGGTCTGCCTTGCCGCTTTTATCCGCATAACCGAAGCGGCGCATGAAGAATTCAAAACCATCGGATTTGTAGCAACCCCCAGTTGGTTCGGGTGTCATCAGAGTTACCGGATTTTGAGGCAGGTAGGCCGTGAAATTATTCACCGCATACTGTTTCACTTCCCATCCGAGATAATCAGGCTCGGAATACCCGTTCGGAGAAATCCCGAGTTCCGCTTCAAGAGTATATCCACCTCCATTGCGGGCGGCATAGGGCATGAGCCCTTTGGCACTTAGGCGTTGAGACGGAATCCATGACCTGCGATGAATACGCAGCAATTCCGCAAGCAGCTGACCACGATTATCTCCCGAGGCGGTCGCATCCGCACTTAGTTCAATGAAGACACCGATTTGGGATGGATTACCCATCGCGTCAAGCTCCCGCCGAAGCGGGCTATCAGGCCAAACCGCATGACCGAATATCCTGCCGTCCGGCGTCACACCCAGAAACAATGTGCGCCCTTCATCCCGGCAGGTCATGATTGCGGACGGTGCCTGACGTGCTCTCAGCAGAAATCCTGACATCCGCACTTCAGGATACTCAGGGTAGAAGATCAGCTTGGCTTCCGGAGCGTGATGAAGACCAGCCTCATCAACCCAGTAGAAGGACAGACCAGCCTTTGCGCGATCACGCTTTGAGCCTGCTCGATGCTTGGCGTCGATCTCTACAGATCCGAACGGGAGAAGATTGATCGCGTTGAAACCTTCACCCAGATAGACCTGATTTTTGGAGTTGTCGTTGGGTGAAAGTTTCTTGGCATAGAATTTGGCGGCCCCATTGGCCTGCATGGCTGCCAGCAGCTTCTTCAGACTGTCCATTCACTCCCCCGCAGCTTCGAATCGAGGGAAGCGTAGGAAAGAATCGGAACTGTAGCTAGTCCTGCCTCACAGGCAGCAATGAAAGGATATGAGGCAGCATTGTACGTGCGACCGCCCGGAAAACAGGAACCGCCACCGAGTTGCCGAACTGCTTGTAGGCCTGAGTATCAGAAACGGGTATCCGGAAACTGTCATCATACCCCATAAGCCGCGCGCATTCCCTCGGCGTCAGGCGCCGAGGGTTTTTCCCCACGCCGCGACTGATCAATATTTCCGAGCCGTCCTTGTAGTAGCGTGCAGAGAGAGTTCTGCACGTATCATCAGGGCCAACGAGTCCGTAACCGAAACCATTGCCCTGAGCTTTATGCTTCTTCGCATAATTCTGCAGGTACAGCCAAAGCTTGCTGGTTAGTGTATATTTGTCATTGACGGAGGCTTTTTCTCCCAGTGTGAATTGTCCTTCCGGGTTCTCTGTTCCATCTTCGGGATGCAGAATATCGGACATCACCCTCTCGCCGATCGGCGGTAATTCAAGGTCATCCCACGAGAACGGTACGTTTTCCCTGAAACCCACAATAACAATGCGCTGCCTGTGCTGCGGCAGAAAGTGCCGCGCATCAATGACTCTCTCATGCACGTGATAACCCAGTTCATCCCTGAGAACGTCACAAATGATTTTGAATGTCCGGCCTTTATCGTGGCTTTTAAGATTCTTGACATTTTCAAGTAGAAAGGCCGCAGGCCTGTGATGCTTGATTATGCGCGCAACATCGAAGAACAGAGTTCCCTGTGTTTCGTCAGCGAAACCATGTTTGCGGCCGAGTGCATTTTTCTTCGAGACACCGGCAATGGAAAAGGGCTGGCACGGAAATCCGGCTACAAGCACATCGTGAGCTGGTATTTCTCCCTCGTCAATTTTTGTAATGTCGCCTTCGACCGGGCGATTATCACGAAAATTGGCCAGGTAGGTCTGCTGGGCATATTTATCCCATTCTGACGTAAAAACGCATCGGCCTCCGATGCTTTCAAATGCCCGTCGCAGGCCTCCGATCCCGGCAAAGAGATCGATGAATGTAAACGGCGTGGGTTCTTCAGCAGATTGGGTGGGGGGAACAAGATTTTTGAGAGCCGAAATAACCGAGGCTCTCGGCACCACGTCACCTTTTTCCAATCGATGAAGGTGACGCATGCTGTAACCCAGTTGCTCCGAAAGCTGACTGTCGTCTAGTCCTGTCTGAAGTTTCAACAGCGCAAATTCATTGTGCATGGCAATCTCGATTCGGGAATGATTCTGTCAAAATGTCAAATTTTATCCCCCCGCTCAAGATGAGACCGTACCGATCCACGTCTGTACACAGAGGAATTCTGGTTGAAGATGAAATCCAAATTTAAAATGCTCTAAAAAAATTGATAAGCAACGCTCTTACTAATACCGGCTTTGCGCCGAAACACAATCAGGGTGCAAACAATCCAGACATCATATCTATGGCACTTCTCGTATCGAAACTCTGATTTCCTCCCCACCCCTTTCACCTCCTCCCATTTCCCACTATGATTCCCGGTGAGACCGGTCGAAATGGATCGGTCTTGGGGCTTCGTATCCTCTTACTAGGCGGTCGGTGTCGACCGCAATGACACCTCCTCAGCCCTATGGCCGGGGAGGCTTCGGCGTATGTCCAGAGCTTCGGCTTAAAGGCCGTAGCGGTCGTCCTAGTACGACTACGAACTCCCCGGTCACCAGAGGATAAACCTCGGGTGGCCGCTTTCCTCACGCGAGAAAAGGGAGTGCACATGAACGATTACAATTTCTGGTCAGACCTGCTCGATACGTTTCAATCCTCGCCGGACTGGATCAAGGCTTTGTGGCTGCTGATCCCGCCCGGCTTTCTGCTTGGCCTTGTGGCGCTGACGCTGCGCTTCAGGATCGCCGCCAAACAGATGGAGCAAAGCGCTGGGGGTGAGCTGATTTATTCAATCCATCGCGATGCGGGCCAGTTGCGTGTCGTCAGCCATATCCCCATTACGGACGGCAATCCGGCATTGCTCCTGCTTGACCCGCCTGCCAGCGGCGAAGCGGGATCGCAGGAAACGAGCCGCCTCGCCCCGCCCGCATAGGCGCCGTCAGAACGCGCAAGCCAGGTAATGCCGGGTATTGGCGGCCAAGCAGGCAAGCCCTTGGCTTGTAACCTGTAACTGTAACCTTGGCCTCAAAAGAAATACGCGGGGAGTGGCAACCGCCTCCGCCCAAAGCTGATGGACATCACGGCTGGAGCGTTCAATGTCGACAGTCTTCACCCGCACCGGCCAGAACCGGCGATTGCCGGTGAGGTCGCGCAGATAGGTTGTCTGCGAGGCTTACCGCCAGTCGGGGCGCAGATGTTCTTGCCGCGTTTTCACGAGCGCGGCGTCGGATTAATGACAAGACCGGTCGCGTATTGCATGCGAGCGGCTGCAGCCAAACTCGATGCTTCGCCACGGCACTCCGGCCGCTGGAACAGGTCAGTCCGCAACATCCTGTTCTGCATGCCGCCGCAAAGCCACGGGGTTGGTGACGGTTATGGACCGATAACCCGTCTCAATCCAACCCGCCTCGATGAAACGTTGGATGGCGCTATTGACCTGTTTGCGAGAGGTGTTTGTCAAGATACCAAGATTTTCCTGGGAAACGGAAATCGGAACATCCGTCGCCCATGACATGCGATGCAGGACTGACGCGATCCTGGAGCTGACACTTTTTTTCTGCAGATCATGCACGATCCTGAGAAGCTTATCGGCTGCCAAGATGGAAATGACGCCGAAAGCGCGAATGTTGCCAGGATCCGAGGCGGCCATCTGCTCCATCGTCTCAAGCGGCACATGCATCACCCATGTCTCACTCCGCGCGAATAGCTCTATCCGTCTCGGCTTGCCGGTCATGAAGCTGTCTTCGCCGGTCCATCCGCCGGGTACGGCGATATGGATCAGGCGCGGCGTTGAGTCGAGAGGCGCGGTATCCACCGTCACAGTCCCTGAGACGAGACCATAGATGCCGCCGGCCGGGTCGCCCGGGCGGAATATGACCTGGCCTGCGTCAAATTTCTGAAGCAGCGCATTTTGCAGCAGGCGCACCCGGAAGGTTTCGGGCATTTGAGCCAGCCAGCCGGCCTCGCACATGATGCGTTCCGCATTCGCCCGTGACATACGCGCCATTTTCTTCCCCCCGATTGTGCGGTTTGACACAATGTCCCGTTCAAAAGCCTTGTATCAACTTTGTGACAAGAGAAAAGAGGCCGCGACGATCGGGGGGGCAAGGCGGCTGGCATCGAAACCGAAGCGCGTTTTGCGGGCGGCGACGGCTTATGGCTGCTCGCGTCCTGATGCCTGCCCATCCCCATTGAATTGTTCGGCCGCGCCTGCGTAACCGCCTTGAGGTCGCATGCGCAGGACTGCCATGGGAACGACAACCATCCGTGATCGCAGCATGGCGTTGTCGAGGGTCGCTATGTCAACAGATGGATTGCGAAATGAACGATACATCCAACCAGAGTTCAGCGAATACAGAAAATCCGGTCCTGAGTGGCGAGCCTGGTCTCGATGAATTTCTTGTCTCCCACGGCGGGCCCTTCTTCGAACTTCAACGGCAACTGAAATTGCTTCGCCACAATGCGCTTTGCGTCGGGCCCCGAGCCGCCCTGTTTGTGGCCCTGGCCTGGGGCGTTCCGTTTCTGCTTGGCTTACCGCGCAATTTCTCTTTGGAGCACAGCCAGGGAGCCTATCTTGCCGATCTCGGAGTATGGGCAAAGTTCTTTATCGGGATCGGTGCCTTTGTTCTGGCCGAGCGACAGGTAGAAGCTGGCCTGAAGGCCAGGCTGTCCCATCTTGCGCGCGCACCCATCATAGCCCCGACATTCATCCCGACCGCCGCCGGCATCGTAGCCTCCACGCTTCGCGAGCGCGATTCCCGCATGGCTGAATTTGCCTGCCTGGTCCTGGCGCTTTTCGCCTCGATCCTCTCCTATCTCAACCTCCACGCGACACAAGAATCATCATGGGCGGTTGAACATCTCGCTGCCGGCAATCGCGTTACGCTTGCCGGCTGGTGGTCGATCTGTGTCAGCCTTCCACTGTTCGTCTTTCTTCTTGCGCGGGGCGGATGGAGGCACTTCTTGTGGGCACGCATGCTGCGCAAACTTGCAAAGCTTGATCTTCGACTGGTTGCAACCCATCCTGACGGCAAGGGCGGATTGGCGTTTCTGGGACGGTATCCGAATGCCTACGCCATTTTTGTCTTTGGATTGAGCTGCGGCATTGCGTCAGTCGTCGCCAAGAGCCTCGCCCACGAGGATCCCTCCATAACAACACTCAGCATGGTCATGAGCGGTTGGCTGGCGATCGTCATCGGCTTCTTCGCCTACCCGCTATCTGCCTTCACCCCTCCTCTTCTTCGATTGAAGGAGGAAAGCCTTTCGTTGCTGGGCGCTCAGGCAACGCAATTTTGTCGATCTGCGGAGCGCAAGACCCTTGGCCGGAACGTGTTTTCCGATGCCGCGTCCGAGCCTGATACGGAGCTTTCGGACCCAAGCAAGCTCTATGACGCGACACGCAAGCTTTCAACGATCCTCGTTGACAGAAGCGCCGTCGTGCCCGTTGCGGCCGCGGCCCTCATTCCGTTCGCAGTAGTGGGCGCGACGAAACTACCCTTCAAGGAGGTGCTATCGCTCGTGAAGAAATTGCTCCTTCTTTGATGCACAGGGCCGATCAACAGTAACGGTGAACACGGCAACCGGCATGGGCTCCAACGCGAGGGCCTCAATCAGGAGGTGAAAGCGCAGGAGCACCCGTCCTTTGAGCCCAGCATCAATCGTTGAGCGGTGAAATTCACACCACCTGCGTAGGAGAACGCCGATTTCACATCCGTTCGCCCAGGGCTAGAAATGGAACACCATTCCCAATATTGGTCCCTTTTGAACCACGTCGTAGACGAAGCCATCCCGACTGTAGTCGACACCAAGCGCGCGATAGCCTGCGACCGCCGACAGGTTGTCTCTGAACTGGTATCCGAGTGTTCCGGCCAGGTCCCAATCGAGCTTTGCCTGTCCGGCACCCACGACGCCCCAGCCGCTGAAATACACAGTGTCTGTGAGGAAATATTTCCCCCTTATGCCTGCGACAGCATCAACCCATGCGGCGCTGTCGCGCCCGCTGTGTCCGTCGAACAATCCGCCATTAAAGGAGATTTCCGTGCTCGCATACCAGACGCGTCCTCCCGCCACTGCGTCAAGACGGTTTTTTCCATCTTCAAGCAGACTGTAACCTCCGCCGAAAAAGCCGGAAAATGTCTGAGATGTAACATCGACACTTTTGCTGAAGACGCCGAGAGGGGTCTGACCAGCTGTCGATATCTTTGTATAAATGATATCGCTGAACAGACTGTAGCGGTCATAATGCCCTTCGATGATACCCATGAACGAGAAGTCAAGGTCATCGAAAAGGCTGCCGAAGTCGGAATGCATTTTTGCAGGAGGCAGCCCAAATTGACCCGCAGTGCCACTGATACCGGCGGCCCAGAAATAAGGACTTGCGCTAAAACGCCATCCATCCGGTTTGATCTCCCGCCTGTCAAATTCAGGCACGGCGGGCGTCAACGGAATATCCGCGGCGACAGCCACAGACTGGCTGCCAATCAACGCAGCCAGTGAAAGCGCGAGTAGTCTATGGTGATGCATTGGTCCCCCCGAAATTGCGCTGCGGTGATTTGTTTGGAGAATGATTTGTCAGCGCTTTTGCTCTGAGAGCACTTCGTTCTCGACGGCACAGTCGACTGCCGGGGAACTGGCTGTTTCCAATTCCTTGCGCGCGGTTTGAATATCGGCAAGGAATTCGGGATTGCTATGGAGTTTAGCAACCGTCGCGGCGCCCATAATGCGTCCCCCGTCGACATCGCTTTGCCAGTGGGCGTTGCAGATCACCCGGCTTTGCCCGAACGACAATCCGCGCTCGAGCAGATTATCAGCTCGCTTTGGATTGACTTCGGCCAAAGTGAGCGCCCAGGCCCAGCCCGCAGCAGTGTGCCCCGATGGATAGGAACCATCCTGGCGCAACACAGCTTCTTCGTCTGGCTGACACGTGCCCTCATTGTGCACGACGAAAGGACGGGTCCTGTTGTACCGGTTCTTGATGCCATAGGTCGACAACCCTGCATCCGTCAGCACGCGCTGCATCAGGCGATAGAGATGCGGTGTCTTCTCTTCGCTGATATCCGCGCCCATAGCACAAGAAAAGTTCTTCGCAGGCTGGGGAAACTGCAGATCAGCGTCTTTGCGCGCAAAATCCCAGCGCGCTTTTCCGCGCAGCGCCATCGTAGCTTCTCTGGCAGCCTCATCGCGCGCCAGCGCCGCACTTCCGTCCGCTGGAGGGGGCCCAAGTAAAACGAGACTGTTGGGAAGCTCGCTCGGTTGCAGATAGCCCGGCGCCAGATGAAAATGTGGATCAGTCACCGTCGGCCCAACGGCCGTTTCCGCGATAGCAGAACTTATATTCTGGCCAGATAAAGCCACCGCGGTGAACAAGGCCATTTGACAGATCTTTGACAACATCCAACTGCTCCTCAAGATATAGCTCCGGATACCATCTGCGCGTGGTTCCACCCGGGACTGGGTTTAGTGCTTGGCCTCGGGAAGCTTCCACTCACCACTCACAAGGGTTGGCTCCGGACGATAAAGCCGTACAGTGTAGTTCCAGCCCTCAACGATTGGCAGGCAGTTCGGGATTTTGCCGTCGCAGCCTCCGAACTGGGCAGTCACCGATCCGTCGGCATTTTTCGTCGCAGTGATGTCATTGATCGAATAGGCATTGTAGTCGTTTTTCTCGAAGAAGCCTTTTGCGTTGTAGACGCTGATCGACCAGAAAGCCTTTACCGGCACGCTCTTTGGCACGTTAAGGGTGTAGACCGTCTTGCCATCGTTTTTCTCAGGAGTGAAACTCGGGTACATGGCGTCCTTTTCCGGAATGCCACCCCAACCGGAGGCAGTGCCAATCAAGTGCTGGATCGGATCGACCTCGCCGCGGGCTCCAAAGGAATCGTGATAGGACGTCTGATGTTTTGCCAGCGCAAGCAGCGCATTGCGAACATCCGTGAGGCCCTCTTCATCCCAGTTTGGAAGGTCGAGCTTGCCTGCGTCCTTCTGGCTGACCTTGATGGCATCCTGAAGCTTGTGAACCTCGTCGAGATCCTTTGGATCATTAGGGTCAACCAGCGTCCGGACAGCGACGAAGGCATATCTGGTGCCAACCGATTTCTGCGTCAGCGTAACCGGGTTCGTCCCGTAGGCGACGATTGGCAGATAGTGATCCTGATCAACGACCATCATCGACATATAGCGTTTGCCCGCATCAGGCAGCGAGAGCGTTACCGGCCCGCCAGCAAGATCAAACACAGCAAATGAATACAGCGTATCCCGGTTCATACGGATGACCGTTTGCTTGTCAACCGGCACAGGCTCGCGGGAGTGCTTGAACTTGCCCAGTCCGCCTATGTCCTTTGTATTAGCCGCGAGGTAATGGTCGGTCTCCGCGCGGGCGAAATTGTCAACTGTGACCGGCATTTTGCTGCCTGATGTTTCGGCAAATGCTCCGCTGGCCCATACAACCGAAGCAACTGCTAGACTGATCTTAACCGAGCGGAACATGGATATACCTCTTCGTTCAAACTGACTAACGACCCCGCGCCATTCCACAGGGGGGCGACACGGAGCATGCGAACACCATCTGATCGATCATCATGTGACCAACCGGCAAATTCTAATCAGTCCATTTTAGGCATAGACGGATCACCGGTCTTGCCATTTTGTGCCAATGTCTGTCCGGCGGCGGCATTTCTCCCATCCAAGAGAAAAGGCGCGGAATGGCGACAAATATTCCGAGAGAAACACACCTATCGCAACTGCGATTGCGCGCGAAACTGCTGCGGCGTAACACCGGCTATTCGGCGGAACGCGCGGCTGAAATGTGCCGGATCGGAATATCCGGAAGCAAATGCGATATCAATGATCTTGGAATCGGTATCCTGTAAAAGGGCGCTCGAGCGCTCAAATCTGACGGTATCGAGTATATCGGAATATGCAAAATCAACATGAGAGAGTTTGCGTTGAAAGGTGCGCGTGCTGACGCCCGCCATCTCCGCGACCTCGGGAAGCGTTGGAACGGCTCCGTCGAGATAGGATGGCAACATCAGTTTGAGCACCTCGACGATATCGTAGCCGGAAGGCCCATCCTCATGCTCATGCGACGAGGCAAACAATTCGGTCGAATGATTGGAGAGACTAAGGCACGCAATCGGTATGCTGATCCAAGCGGCACGCTGTTCAGACAGGAAGCGCACGTTTGGCCAGGAGGATTGCGTCGCCGCACTCGGCGTGTAACGAGCTTCAAAAGCCATCGTCGCCGGCATCCAGTTGGGCCCTGTGAATTGCCGGACGATGTAGACAGAGAAAATATTCTGGAGCCATTGCGCATGCTCCAGATGCAGGAGCGCGCTTGTTCTGCCCAGCCTGCTGCAAACCCGCACGTGGTCACTATCGTGTTCGATCCACATGCTCAGGACCGTATCCTCCCGTGAGGCCCAGTTGCAGGCGTGCCGCAACGCAACAAGCAGTGTCGGGGAGTAAGCGATCAGCGCTCTGGTCTTTTCTCTCAGATGCGAATAATGCAGGCGCTGGCTGGCCAGGAAGCCAAAATCTTTGATGCCCTGGGTGCTCTGGGCGGTCTCAATAAAGTGGATTGCCGGCAAGAGCGGGACGTAGAGATCGCTTTTCGGCTCCAGAGACGATGGCAGCCGAAATTTTTCCAGAAGCGAATGCGTCGGCGCACCAATTTCATCGAGAATCCCGATAAAAGGAAGAAGAAACTGGCTGCGCGTTATGGGAATGGTAGCCATTGCACCTCGTCGCACTCACGTGGTTGACACTATCACTTGCCAAAATCGCGTGGGATTTACAACTTTTGGGGGTAGTGAATTTCACCGTTATATTGCCAACACATTCGGCTCACTTATTTGGCAAACATAAAAGTCAGGGTCGTGCGCAGCCCCCATTCTGGACTGCCCGCGGGTCCATCGGCGTAGTAACGCCCGCCCAGTTGCAAGCTCATAGCCTGGTTATTGATCTTGAAAACCTGGCTAGCGCCCAAATTGATTGGCACTGTCCATTGATTAGCCTCCCAGTCATAGGTTGAATCCACGCTGAGCGACATCGATCTTCCCTGGCCAAAATTATAGGAAACAAATGGCTGCAACAGACTGGCACTGACATCCTGCCTGCTCGAAGACCCAGCGACCGACCAAATATGATTGCCCAATGCGCCGACCGTCCACTCCTTTCGCTGGACAAGCGCCACCGCTGTCGGCCCAAGTCCGAATTTACCGCTACCAAGATAATCATCAGTGGCCGTGGGCAGAAGAAACACGGGACCGGCGCCCCATATCAAACCGCCAGGCCCTGCGTTTTTGGGAGATAGAAAAAGGCTGGCATTTATATCGCCTAAACCGGAAACGCTTCCACCTGGCGTGTAATCCCGATAGGCGATCGGTATAATCGTGCGTGATATAACGTTCCACTCATCGTTTATGCTGAATGGAATAACAGGCTGAATGTTGAGCCCGTAAGCAAAGCCGCCTTTGTTGGCACCGGCTTTAAAATCAAAATTGCTTTGAAGGGGAACGCTGATCAGACTGGCCAGCGGATTGGCTAATTGTTGCGACAGATCGTCAGCAGAAGGTTGCGACCAAGCCGCGCCAGAGTTAAATGTAATAAAACCAATAACCGAAATAATCGTGGCGCAGGGCCGCTTAAGCCCACCGAACAGATCATTTATGTACTGCATTTTCCACCCATCCCCTAAACATCCCGAGAACTAGTCTTGCATTAGCAAGACTATGTTATTTGCAACATTTCACGTTTTCCCATCGGAAACTGTGCCGATCCGCACAGTTTCCGATGGGAAAATTTGCTTTTATTGTCATTGTTTTTTGGCAGTCCACATCTCGGCAAGATCGGATCGCCAATGAGAAATTGATACGCGGCGTTTGGGCAATGACTCTTGTCAAATGATACAATTGGAGAAAAGGTGCCGCGTATGTCGCGAGCGAATGCCGAAAGCACAGCCCTTTTCTTCCATGACCCAGGTCACGGTGCTCCTCCTGACCAACGAGCCCCATGCCATTCCACAGGGGATCGACACGGAGCAAGAAAACGCCATCCAGCCGATCACAGCGCGATCGACCGGCAAATTCCAGTTAGCTCGTTTTTAGCATTGGTGGATCATCGGTCTTGCCATTATGTGCCAATGCCTGTCCAGCGACGGCCTTTGGCCCATTCAAGCGAAAGGGTGTTGAGTTCCGTCACCGGTTGACCTGATTTTCCATCTGCGGTTGACCAGAGTCGATCAAGACAAAATGAACACAAACATGAGTTTCGTGCGGATTCGGCGGGTCAGGGCGACATGGCTATTGCGGTCGACGGTTGAAGATTTCTGGTGCGGCGGGCGGCTCCAACTCGCGCCCCCGATAAGTTTCCAATGCAGCAGTGCTGTTCAGTTGTCTCGTTGATCCGATGTTACGGTTACGTACCTTCCGGGATTGAAGCACTTCGGCGATGCTGGCGTTTCGACGGGAGATGTCCGACCAAAACCCGGCGTGTTCGAGCTTTGGGAACATATGACAGGGCTGCGGACTTCTGACCGCAGGCTGTCGCAGAACGTACCCCGGAAGCATACTTGACTGCAGCACACGAAAAGGAGCGGCAATGCAACAGGAACTTCCCGATGTTCTCGATCCGCGCGAACTCAGTCTGATCGACCGCTACTGGCGCGCTGCAAACTATCTTTCTGTCGGTCAGATTTACCTGATGGATAACCCCCTATTGCGGCAACCCCTGAAGCCCGAACATGTAAAGCCACGCCTCCTGGGACACTGGGGAACGACACCGGGGCTGAACTTCATCTATGCCCATCTCAACAGGTGCATCAAGGCGCGCGATCTCGATATGATCTATGTTTGCGGACCTGGCCATGGTGGCCCCGGCATGGTTGCCAACACGTATCTCGAGGGAAGCTACAGCGACATATATCCGGCTATCTCCCGCGATGAGACTGGCATGAGGAAACTGTTCAGGCAGTTCTCGTTTCCCGGAGGCATTCCAAGTCACGCCGCACCGGAGACGCCCGGCTCGATCCATGAAGGAGGCGAACTTGGCTATGCGCTCGTTCATGCCTATGGCGCGGCCTTTGACAATCCGGAACTCACGGTCGCATGCGTTGTCGGCGACGGTGAAGCCGAGACCGGCCCCCTCGCCGCCTCCTGGCATTCGAACAAGTTCCTCAATCCCGTGCATGATGGGGCCGTCCTTCCGATCCTGCATCTGAATGGTTACAAGATAGCCAATCCCACAGTGATGGGGCGCATGCCGGACAGCGAGCTGAAAAGCCTGTTCGAGGGATACGGACACGAACCCCTGTTTGTCGAAGGCAGTGATCCCCAACGGATGCACCAGTTGATGGCGTCGGCTTTAAACAAGGCCTTCGACCGCATTTCTGCGATACAATTGGAAGCCAGAACAGCCGGCAAGGCGTCAAAGCGGCCCAAATGGCCAATGATCATCTTGCGCAGCCCGAAAGGCTGGACGGGTCCCAAGGAAGTCGATGGCAAGAAGGTCGAGGGATTTTGGCGCAGTCACCAGGTGCCCATTGCGAATGCGCGCAACGACAGCAACCACAGACAACTTCTTGAGACCTGGATGCGAAGTTACGCCCCCGAAAACCTGTTCGACGCGAGCGGCAGGCTGGTCGAGGATCTGCAGGCGCTCGCGCCTTCCGGAGACAGGCGGATGGGAGCCAACCCGCACGCCAATGGAGGTGGGGCACATCGTAAGCTGGATCTACCTGACTTTCGCGAACACGCCGTCCCGGTACCGGAACATGGCACCGCTACGGGAGAGGCGACACGGGTTCTCGGCGGGTACCTGCGCGACGTAATGGAGCGAAGCGCTGGAAGCCGGAATTTTCGCCTCTTCGGACCGGATGAAACAGCTTCCAACAGGCTGGACGCGGTCTTTGATGTGACGGGTCGCGTCTGGATGGAGACCATCGAAGCCTTCGACGAGAACCTTGCAACGGACGGCAGGGTGATGGAGGTGCTGAGTGAACATCTGTGCCAGGGATGGCTGGAAGGCTACACCCTCACCGGACGCCACGGATTGTTCTCCTGCTATGAAGCATTCATCCACATTGTCGACTCGATGTTCAATCAGCACGCCAAGTGGCTCAAGGTCATCAATGAACTTGCGTGGCGCCAGGACGTGCCGTCCCTGAATTATCTGCTGACCTCCCATGTGTGGCGGCAGGACCATAACGGGTTCAGCCATCAGGACCCCGGTTTCGTTGACCTCGTAGCCAACAAGAAGGCAGAGATCGTCCGGGTGTATTTTCCGCCTGATGCCAATACCCTGTTGTGGGTGGCTGATCACTGCCTGAAGACGCACAACCGCGTCAACGTCATCGTCGCGGGTAAGCAGCCCTCACCCCAGTGGCTGGCTATCGAAGACGCCATCAAACATTGCGAAGCCGGAGCAGGCATATGGGACTGGGCCGGCAGCAATGCCGACTATGGCGAGCCTGACGTCGTCATGGCATGTGCCGGCGACGTACCGACACTCGAGACGCTCGCCGCGGTCGATCTCCTGCGGCAATGCCTGCCGCAATTGCGTGTCCGGGTCGTCAACGTCGTCGACTTGATGACGCTTCAGCCGCAGGACCGCCATCCGCATGGTCTGACGGATGCGGCATTTGATGCGCTGTTCACAACGACACAGCCGGTGATCTTTGCCTATCACGGCTATCCCTATCTCATCCACCGCCTGACCTATAGCCGCAGCAATCATGCCAACATCCATGTCAGGGGTTTCAACGAAGAAGGAACGACGACGACGCCGTTCGACATGGTGGTTTTGAACGAACTCGACAGGTATCACCTTGCCATCGAAGCCTTGAAACGCCTGCGCGGACAACCACCCCGCGGCGCTGAACAGGCCGTCGAGCATTTTCGCAGCAAGCTTGACGAACATGCCCGCTATATCCGGATGCATGGCGAAGACATGCCTGAAATCCGGGAGTGGAGCTGGCCCTACCCGTCGGCTGCCGCAACCGGGGATTAAGGCCGTGCCGGACTTGATCCTTGTTCTCAATGCCGGATCGTCAAGCCTCAAGTTCGGGGTGTTTGCGTGCTCTGAAACGGCCGTGACGGAGGTCGCCAGGGGGAAATATTCCGACCTCCACGGCACACCGCATTTCTCCACAAGCACCGGCACACGCAAAGCCTCCGGGCTCTCGTTGGAAACGGGCAGTTCATTGCGCCATGTTTTGGAGCACTTGACCGGATGGCTCGCAAGCGAAGGACATATGTCATCGATCGTTTCGGCCGGACATCGTATCGTTCACGGCGGCACCAAATACCATGCGCCGGTCCGGCTGACGAACGATGTCCTTGACGAACTGGACGCGCTGACCCCGCTGGCTCCTCTCCATCAGCCCGCCAGCCTTGAACCGGTCCGCGTGTTACGGGACGTGCTGACCGGCCTTCTGCAGATCGGATGCTTTGACACGGCCTTCCACCATCATCTCGGTATCGAAGCCCGCAGCTACGCACTTCCGATCAGGTATCAAACGCAAGGCATCCGAAAATTCGGTTTTCACGGTTTATCCTACCAGCACGTTGCATCCGAGCTTGCTGCCGTCTCCCCGCAACTGAAGGGAAAACGAACCGTCGTCGCGCATTTGGGCAACGGGTGCAGCCTTTGCGCCATGCGGGATGGCACCAGCGTGGACACGACGATGGGGTACACCCCATTGGACGGGCTGATGATGGGAACACGATCGGGGGGCTTGGATCCCGGACTTCTTCTCCACCTGATACGCGAGCTCAAAATGAGTCCCGATGCAGTGGAACATCTGCTCTACAACCAGTCGGGCCTCCTGGGAGTCTCCGGAATATCCGCCGACATGCACACCCTGCTGGACTCGAGCGACCCGCACGCCTTGGTGGCAATCAATCTGTTCGTCTACCGTGCCGTCGCCGAAGCCGCCAGAATGACAGCCGCGCTCGAAGGTCTGGAGGTGCTGGTTTTTACCGGAGGCATCGGCGAAAATTCCTGGCAGATTCGTGAACGGATCTGCGCCAGATTGGCTTGGCTCGGCGTTCTTCTGGACCATCGGGAAAATCGTGCCGGAGCGGCCATCATCAGCAAGCCCGAAAGCAAGGTTGACGTCCATGTTGTCGCTGCCAATGAAGAGATCGTCATAGCGCAAAGTGTGGCAGGCGTGCTGGAAATCCAGGGCGCTTGACCTTAGCGATCAGGTCCTGAGCGAGCTGCATTCGAGCATTCTGTTACTGTTACATGCTTCCATTGCTTCAATGCATAATCAATTGTTTACTGGGGGAACCGCCTTCGATTCTGGAGATTGCACCAAACTTTATCGATAGCAGCTCAGGCAATTTCGAACTTCGAAGATCTTGAACAAGTGGAAGAAGTGGTGTGTTGAGTTCATCCGATGGATCACGATTTGACGTCACCCGCCATCAAACTGATAAATCCCGCAAAGCATTCAAGCTGGAATTTCAACTCGATCCGGAGAGAGATGCCATGACCAACTCGAACACCACCGCCAGCAAATCCGGCAAAACGTTCACGGTCGAGGCCGATGCCACCGCCGCCTATTGGCACAACAGCGCCGGCAACAGCCTGCCGCCTCCCGACATGATGGGAGCGTATATGCGCAACCGCCCGGTCCTGACCGGGCCGGCTGAACGCCGCAAGGCCTGGATCATCGGCAGCGGCATCGCGGGCCTTGCCGCAGCCTTTTACATGATCCGCGATGGCGGCATGGCGGGCGAGGACATCACCATATTGGATACGATGCACATCGAAGGAGGCTCGCTTGACGGCGCGGGCAATCCGGAGGACGGCTATATCGTCCGCGGCGGCCGCGAGATGAACTGGAACTACGATAATCTGTGGGACATGTTCCAGGACGTGCAGGCGCTCGAACTGCCCGAGGGCTATAGCGTCCTCGACGAATATCGGTTGGTCAACGACAATGACCCGAACTTCTCCAAGGCCCGGCTCATGCACAAGCAGGGCCAGATACGTGATTTTTCGACGCTGGGCCTCTCCAAATCGCAGCAGTGGGAACTGATCCGCCTGATGTTGAAGCGTAAGGAGGATCTCGACGACATCACCATTGAGCAGTATTTCAGCGCGGGCTTCCTCGAAACCAATTTCTGGTATCTCTGGCGCTCCATGTTCGCGTTCGAAAACTGGCAGAGCCTTCTTGAAATGAAGCTCTACATGCACCGGTTCCTTGACGCGATCGATGGACTGACCGACATGTCGGCGCTGATCTTCCCGAAGTACAATCAGTTCGACAGTTTTGTCCGTCCGCTGGTAGCGCATCTGCGGGAACGCGGTGTGAAGGTGCAGTTCGACACGCGCGCCTATGATCTCGAAATGACCGTCGAAGGCGAGGCCCGCACGGTAACAGCCATCCGTGCCAAGGTGGGCGGTGCCGATACCGCCATTGCCGTCGGCTCGAAGGATCTGGTCTTTGCGCTGACCGGGTCGATGACCGAGGGCACTGCCTATGGCGATATGGACAATGCCCCGGTGCTCGACCGCGGCAGGCATGATCCGGGCGACGCGAGCGATTGGGCACTGTGGAAGAATCTCGCCAGGAAGTCGCCCATCTTCGGCAAGCCCGAGAAATTCTACGGCAATGTCGACGGCTCGATGTGGGAATCCGTGACACTCACCTGCAAACCGTCGCCCTTTGTCGAAAAGCTGAAAGAGCTTTCGGTCAACGATCCCTATTCGGGCAAGACGGTGACCGGAGGGATCATCACCTTTACCGATTCCAATTGGGTGCTCAGCTTTACCTGCAACCGCCAGCCGCACTTCCCGACCCAGCCGAAGGATGTTCTGGTGGTCTGGGTCTATGCGCTGCTGATGGACAAGGAGGGCAACTTTGTCAAAAAAGCGATGCCGGCCTGCACCGGGCGTGAGATCCTGGCCGAGCTTTGCTATCATCTCGGCATTGAAGATCAACTCGACGATGTGGTGGCAAACACCAAGGCGCGCATTGCGCTGATGCCGTATATCACAGCGCAGTTCATGCCGCGTGCGGCGGGCGATCGTCCGCACGTTGTGCCCGCGGGCTGCACCAACCTTGGCCTGATGGGCCAGTTCGTCGAGACGTCGAACGACATCATCTTCACCATGGACAGCTCAATCCGCACCGCACGGGTCGCCGTGTACACGCTTCTGAACCTGCCAAAGCAGGTGCCGGACATCAGCCCGACCCAGTATGATATCCGCTCGCTGCTCAAAGGGGCACGGGCGCTGAACAATGGCGAGCCGTTTCCAGGCGAACGCCTGCTGCATCGTCTGCTGGACAAGACTTACTATGCCCACATCCTGCCGCCGCTGCCCGAAGCCGACGCCGCCAAGCGCGGGACCGCCGAAAGCGAACTGACGGGACTTCTCGGCAAAGGCAACCAGGCGCTCGGCACTGTGTTCGCTTGGCTGGAAAAGATGCGAGAAAACTTCACCACAAACAAGAATTAGGGTTCGCTAGATGACGCGTTAAACAGCCGATTTCAGCGCGGTTCTCTTTTCTCGCTTCAGCAGGAGGCTTACCCTGAGCGCAATCTGATCGAGCGGTTTTTCTCCAAGCTGAAGCATTTCCGACGCGTCGCCACACGCTATGACAAGCTCGGCGCTCAGGCCCTGCCTTGCCAGCCCGCTCCGAGCGCAAGCACGCTCCCCGGTCCGTGCACGGCAGCGAAGAACAACCCGGCTACGAAAGTGAAATGGTCGACAAAGAAGCCGAATTCGGCCTGGTTGCTGGCCCAGTGCGACGGGCCGTGGAATGAAAATCCGAGAAAGATGACATAAACGGCCGCGACCATCGCCGCCGGAGTGAAAACGGCGCCGGTCAGGAAAGCAATGACCAGCAGCATTTCGAGGATCGCTGCGCACCAGGCGAGAAACAGCGGGAACGGGAAGCCGGCGGCGGCGATGTAACTTGCCGTCGCGCCCATATCCATGAATTTGAAGGTGACAGCCATCAAAAAGACAGCGGCGAAGATAATGCGGGCAATGAGAATGGCGGCAGTCTGCCAGGCCGTTTGAGCGTTTTCCATGATGAACCTCCCGGTTGAAGCGGTTGATGCTGCAAGGACGGCCAAGATAGGGAGTTTCCGACAGGTCTGGGAAAATTTGTTTTGCCGGGCGATCACCTGCATGGGAAAGGCCCGCCAAGTCAGGAGTTCAATTGGGAATTTCCGGGATACTTTTAAACACTGCACCGTGCTGGAAGATGTCCGAGGACGGCAGGATCGGAACTGCAGGGTAGAGCTCGAGAAGTTTGCGGGCTATTATTAACTAGACGTCACCGGTGTGCCGCTCGCATCTGGACGGGAGCTTCTTCAGCTCGCAATACGCTTGCAAAGGATCGGTTGTACGCGCCGCAGACGCCTTGAAAATCTTCCTTTGAAAAAGGCGAAAACAGGCGAGTTTGGGACATTTTCATTTTAGCCCGAAAGTCTACAATCCAGATCAAAAAACCCGATGTATCGTGCCTTTTGGCAAAAACATGAACAAAGGCAGTCAAACGAACAACGGCCGCTTCGCGCGCCCGCATCCCTGTCGATGGGTAATTGTGCCTTCGCCTGGAAGCCCACATTGCGGTGACCGCCTGGAGCTCATAGTCGCATCACAACCGGCCATTCCCGCAAGTTCTGTGTGGATCACGCCCGGCTCGCCCGAACGCTCAGCCACCGATCATGGGGCTTTCCAACGCACCGATGTACCTCGCTGACGATCCAGCCGGCGTCTGTGAGTGCGGACCGCAGGGCAGACTCGCGCCAGTACGTCTCGACGTAGCGCCGGGGCGCTGCAGCACTGCCGTGTGTGGACACATCCTCGCCGTCGCCCTCTCG